>OCTX014557413.1_pt1 | contig 47084 bp, 32 predicted proteins | sample 1539691 | NCBI WGS metagenome assembly OCTX01 (sample SAMN02144231, study PRJEB22623) | gut metagenome | biome: sheep rumen | host: Ovis aries | place: New Zealand
ACGCAGACGGATGGAAGAGGTTGCCTTCGGGTCACCGCTTGAGTTGATAACCGTCAGACCGGCAATCTTACCTTTCACCAGTTCGGCGGCATCGCCAATCTTACCTGCGTTGAAGTCCTCAGCCTTCACAGAGGCCACAGCAGAGGTGACGTCGCCCTTGCGCTGGGTGCCGTAACCGATGACGACGACCTCGTTCAGGAGGGCATTGTCTTCCTGGAGGGTCACGTTGCTACCGGCTTTCACCTCTTGGGTGGTGAATCCGATGTAGCTCACCACGAGCGTGGCGTTGCGGCTCTTTACCTTGAGAGAATAGTTACCGTCGAAGTCGGTAACCGTTGCATTTTGGGTGCCTTTCTCGGTCACGGTGGCGCCAATGATGGGTTCGCCTTTCGCATCCTTTACAACACCCGACACAGAGACGCCCTGCTGAGTGACCTCCTGGGCGGCTGGTGATGTGCTCTCTGCGGCATCAGGCTCGGGGACTGCAAATCCCCTCAAGCCAAATGCGGCCAGCAGAAGCAAGCATAGAAAATGTTTCTTCATACCAAGTTTTGTTTTTAGGTTTGTTGTTATTAGAATTTAAATTGAAGTTATTTGTTTACTTTCCATTCGAGTACTCCGCCCGACTCGCCCTTCTGGAGCTTGGCCAGGATTTTCAGGCCTGTGGTCTTCACCGGGGCGAAATCGACGCTGTTGTAGCAGTCCTTGCGCACGGTGTAGGGGCTGTGGTCGGCCACTTCCTGCCACTCGCCCTGGGCGTCCTTGTAGTAGAGGGTCCACGACTCGGGGGTGCGGAAGTTGCCGTCGTAGTGGTCGAAGTCGAGCCAATAGACCTGCACGTTCGACACCTCGTACTCCTGGTCGAACTGATAGGTGATGGCCTCGGTGGTGCCCTGCTTCAGCCACCAGTAGTGGTAGGGCTTCGAGGTGTCGCTGCTGCGACGGGGCTCCCACTGGTCGTTGGTGCCGCCGGCCCAGGAATCGACGGGGGCCGTTTCGGGGGCGTCGTTCTGGATGGGGCCGCGGTTGCAGAAGGTCTGTGCCTTCGAGGCGATGGTTGGCAGCGGGGTGGCTACGGCCTTGGCGGGCGTGTTGGCAATCCACACCTCCATCTGTTCGCCTCCTCGGTTGTTCCAGGTGGAGTAGGGGATGGCGTGGAACTTCACGTCCTTCACTTCGCCGTCGGGCTGGAGCTGTTTGGCCGAGCCTTCGAGCACCACCACACCACTGAGGAGCTGCGGCTCGAAGTGGGCAGTCACAGGGGCGCTGTCGAGGATGTACTTGTTGAACACGTGGTGGTCGGGCTGGTCGGGGCCTTCGAGACAGAACACCACGGGGCCGCGCTCCAAGGCCACCTTGCCGCGGTCGTCCTCAGCATTGTCGTTGGCCACGATGCGGCGCACGTCCATGGGGAAGTCAAGCTCGATGGTGTCGCCCTTCTTCCAGCTGCGCTGGATGGTGAGGTAGCCGTTGGATTGCATATTCGCCGTAACAGCCCGTCCGTTCACGCTGACGCTGTAGGCGCGTGCCTTGTCCTGATAGGTGTAGAGATTGTTGTTGGTGGGCGAAGTCTTCAGCCACGAGGGGATGCGCAGTTTGATGGCGAACTTGCCGCCGCCCTTGGCCACGCGGATGCTGATTTTGCCGTTCCAGGGATAGTCGGTGGTCTGCTCCAGTTCGGTGTTGCCAATCTTGGCCTTGCCCTGGGCGTAGAGGTTCACGAAGATGTCCTTGCCCTGACGGGCGTAGATGTAGCCTGGCACGGAGGCCACGAACCGCGTGATGTTGCCCGGGCAGCAGGCGCAGCCGAACCACTTCTGGCGCTCGTGCTCGCCGTCGCTCTCCAGCGGGTTGTCGTAGAAGAACTTGTCGCCCGAGAGCGAGACGCCGCTCAACACATTATTATATAACGCGCGCTCGCACACGTCGATGTACTTCGACTCGCCCGTGGCCAGGAACATGCGGTAGTTCCAATAGACGTTGGCGATGGCGGCACAGGTCTCGCAGTAGGCCGTGTGGTTGTTCAGCTCGTAGTTGGGGCCGAAGCCTTCGCCCTGCGGACGGCTTCCGATGCCGCCCGTGATGAAGAGTTTCTTCGACGACATGTTCTCCCAGATGCGCTCCAGGGCCTCCTGATAAGCCTTGTCGCCCATGAGTGAAGCCACGTCGGCAACGCCCGAATAGAGATAGCCGGCACGCACGGCGTGGCCCACAATCTCGTCCTGACGGAGGATGGGCATGTGGTCCTGCGAATACTCGCTGGGCTTGTGGCCGTCGGTGCAGCGGCCCGTCTCCTCGACGAAGTAGCGGGCCCCCTCGAGATAGCGCTTGTTGCCCGTCACCTTGTAGAGCTTGCAGAGGGCCATCTCGATGATGGGGTGGCCGCCCGGACGGTGGATCTGTCCCTCGCCAGGGCCGAAGGTGCGGCAGACGAGGTCGGCGTTCTTGATGGCCACGTTGAGGAAGGTCTTCTTGCCCGTGGCACGATAGTGGGCCACGGCACTCTCGATGAGGTGGCCTGAGTTGTAGAGTTCGTGCGAGTTGATTTTCTCCCACTTGTGGGTGCCCCACCATCCGCTCAGGCGCGTACATTTATTGGTGACGCAGGTGGTCAGGTAGCCGTCGGGCTCCTGGGCCATGGCGATGATGTTGATTACGGAGTCGAGATAGTGGTCGAGCTTGGCGTCGTAGTGGACGGCCAGCGAGTAGCTGGCCCCCTCGATCACCTTGTAGGGGTCGGTGTCGTCGAACGAGAAGTCGCCGCGGTGCTCGAGCGATGCCGGCACATTGGCAATGTTGCCATTGTTTTTGGCGGCGAGCAAGAAATTGTCGAACCGTCCGTTGGCTTCGCACTCGCGAAAGGCGGAGGGAATGCTGACCGTGCGGTTTATTTCTATGCGGGGTGCCCAGAAACCATCGTTGAGGTGTACCTCGGTGAAGGGCACTTCCTGGATGGTGGCGGCAGACTGCTTTTTCTTGCCGGCGGATGTCTGTCCGTTGGTTGCTGCTCCGAGGGGAGTGCAAAGGGCAAATGTCATCAAACCTATCAAAAAGATTGCGCTATGTTTCATCGATATGAGGTGAAGTTTTATGGTTAGTATTCAGGTTTATCATAGTTTCAGCCGCAAATTAACAAAGAAATATAGAAAAGACGTGAAAAAATAGTCCAAGAAAATGGCAAAATAGTCTAAAAGGGCTGTCCGATAGGCAAATATAGACTATTTTGTCAGACACTTTGGACTATATTTCCATCGTCATTGCAGAAAAAGAACTATCTTTGCAGTGTTCAAGTAGGAGGTGACGTGTCGCACGTCACGAATTCACGGATTGCGACGTGAGACACGTCGCCTCCTACACAAAACGGACGAATAGCTTTCAGTTATATGGAAGTGTTCAAGTAGGAGGTGACGTGTCTCACGTCACGAATTCACGATTGCGACGTGAGACACGTCGCCTCCTATACAAAACGGACGAATAGCTTTCAGTTATATGGAAGCAAAGAACGTCAGGTGGCGACAACAGTTCGCTTTGACCCTGACATAAGAACGGTCTACTCGTGATAGACCGACAGTCTATTCCGAATAGACCGACGGTCTATCACGAATAGACCAACCTAAAAACCTGCTACGAAAAAAGCCAATAAACAATCAACAACGGTGAGAACACAACAAACATTAAGACTATTTGCAATTTCGACCTTCTTTCTGGCGTACTGCATCGGGATGGAAGGCAAAGACCTGACGGTGACTTCGCCGGGCGGAAAGATTGCGGTGGGGCTGAGCGATGACCTCAGGCTGACCGTCAGTTACGAAGGACGCACACTCTTCACCGCCGAGACGGGGCTGCGCCTTGGCGCTTCGGCCACCGGCGGACGGCAGCTGCGAAAAATGAAGTCGGGCACGGTCGCGATGAAGGTGACCGAAGAAACCACCGAGGCCCCCTTCTACCGGCAGAAGAGCGTCAGCACGAGCTACCGGGCTATGGACGTGAGGCTCGCGGGAGGATTCGGCATGCACGTAAGGGCCTACGACGAGGGCGTGGCCTATCGGTTCTACACCACCAACAAGAAACAGACCGTCATAGCCGACGAGACGGCAGACTTCAGCTTCCCCGCCGACAGCAAGGCCTGGCTGGCCTATTCCACCAACGACGAGAAGCCCTTTGCCATGGCTTTCCAGAACACCTACGACGAGACGCTGCTCTCAAAGGCGCAGGACAAATACATCTTCCTGCCCGCCACCGTCGAGTGCGGACGGGTGAAGGTGACGCTCCTCGAGAGCGACCTGCGCAGCTATCCGGGAATGTTCCTGAAAGCCGATGGCAACAGCCTGAAGGCAAGCTTTGCCAAGTTTCCCAAACGGATGGGCTACTACAAGTGGCGCGGCATGAGCTACGTGGAGGAAACGGAAGACTTCATCGCCAAGTCGGAAGGCGCAAGAACCTATCCCTGGCGCGTGATGGTCATCACGGAGCAAGACACGGCGATGCCGGTGAGCAATCTCGTCTATGCGCTGGCCGCGCCCAACAGGATTGGCGACACGTCGTGGATAAAACCGGGAAAGGTGGCCTGGGACTGGTGGCACGACTGGAACCTGAAGGGCGTCGATTTCGAGGCGGGCATCAACACGCGCACATACGAATACTACATCGACTTCGCCGCGAAAAACCACATACCCTATGTGGTGATGGACGAGGGCTGGTATGACTCGTCGCGCGGCGACATCATGCACCCCATCGAGGCCATCGACCTGGAACACCTGGTGGACTATGGCCGGGAGCGGGGCGTGGGCATTGTGCTGTGGACGGTGTTCAACGTGCTCGACGAACATCTCATTCCCGCCTGCGAAAAATATGCCGGCATGGGCATCAAGGGATGGAAAGTCGATTTCATGGACCGCAACGACCAGGGGGCCGTGGAGATGGCCGAAAGGCTGGCCAACAGCTGCGCCCAGTATCGCCTGCTGCTGGACTATCACGGATTCTACGCCCCCACGGGCATGAGTCGCACCTATCCGAACATCCTGAACTACGAGGGCGTGTTTGGCATGGAGGAGGCCCGCTGGGCGAAGAAAGAGACGGACATGCCGCGCTACGACGTCACCTTCCCCTTCATCCGCGGGATGGCCGGACAGGTAGATTTCACCCCGGGAGCCATGCGCAACGGAACGAAGGAGAACTGGGTGGAATGCTATCAGAACCCCGTTTCGATGGGCACACGCTGCCATCAGCTGGCCTGCTACGTGGTTCACGACTCGCCCTTCACCATGCTCTGCGACGCTCCCACAAACTACGAGCGCGAACAGCCCTGCGTCGATCTCATCACCAGCATTCCCGACACTTGGGACGAAACCCGCGTCGTGCTTGGCCAACTGGGACATTATATCGTGACCGCCCGCCGCGCCGGCAACGACTGGTATGTGGGCGGACAGACAAACTGGGACGCCCGGGAGGTGACGCTCGCGCTCGACTTCCTGCCGACGGGCTCCTATCAGGCCACCATCGCCACCGACGGCATCAACGCCAACCACAATGCCGAAGACTATCGACTGGAGCAGCGACAGCTGACGCCAGCCGACCGCCTGGACATCAAGATGGCCAGCGGCGGCGGATTCCTTGTGAAACTCATCAGAAAAAACTGAGATATGAAACGACTGACAGCAGCAGCGGTGTTTGCAGGCTGGGCCTTGTCCTTGGGTGCTCAGCCGAAAGCCTTTCATGCGCCATGGGCGGGCAATCCCGTCATCCCTGGCTATTTTGCCGACCCGACCATCAGGAAATTCGGCGACACCTATTATATATACGCCACCACAGACGGTACGGGCAACGGCTACGGCCCGGCACAGGTGTGGGTGAGCAAGGACTTCCTGAACTGGAAGAACATCGTCATGAACTGGCCGACAACCGAGGTGGTGTGGGCCCCCGACGTGGTGGAGCAGCCCGACGGCTCGTTCCGCTACTATTACTGCGAGCCATGCGTGGTCAGCATCGGTGAGAGCGCGTCGCCCGTGGGTCCGTGGCGGAACATCCTGGGCAAAGAAGATGCCGTCATGGTGCCCGACCGCTACGTCCACAATGTCATCACCCTGGACCCGCAGCTGTTTCGCGATGACGACGGCTCGGAGTATCTCTACTTCACCACTTGGGGCATCTATAAGGGCTTCGGCTGCGGGGTGGCCAAGTTGGCACCCCGGGACGGGGCGCATGATACCGACGGCAAAACCGCCTTTCAAGACGCGCGCCAATGGAATGAGCATGCACCGTTCCCCATTGCCGCCGACAGCTTCTTCTCCGAGAAGCGGCTCATCCCCAACACCGAACTGAAGGACATTTTCGAGGCGCCGTTTGTGTTCAAGCGGGGTGGCATCTATTACTTCACCTACTCGTCGGGCTCCTGCCACGACCACACCTATCGGGTGCAGTATGCCACGTCGAGCGTGGGGCCCATGGGGCCGTTTGAATATAAGGGCTGCATCCTCGAGACCAATGCCGACCAGACCGTACACGGGCCTGGCCACCACTCCATCATCAGTGCCGACGGCAAATACTACATCGTCTATCACCGCCACAACCTGCCGCGCAGCGTTCATGGGTTCAACCGCCAGGTGTGCATCGACGAGATGAAATTCGATGCCGAGGGCAACATACTGCCCGTCGTGCCGACACACGACGCCCGGGGCGTGACGCTCTTCAAGCCCCAAAAGGCGAAGAACCTTGCGCTGGGCGCCAAGGCGACGGCCTCTTCCTGCTACGACGACAACTTCCGCCCCGACTATGCCGTCGATGACAACAACGCCACGCTGTGGAAAGCCCGAAACACCAACTGGGGCACGGGCAGCCATCACGACGAGTGGCTACAGATAGATTTGGGCCGAAAGATGAAGTTCACCGAGGTGTGGACACAGTTCGAATACGCCACCTTCTTCTACCAGTACCGCATTGAAACGTCGCTCGACGGCAAGCAGTGGACACTCTACGCCGACCGCACCAACAACACCATGCAGGGCTCGCCAATGATTGACAAGGGCAAGGCCAAGGCCCGCTATCTCCGTCTGACCATCACCGACACTCAGAAGAACGGCCACATGCCCGCCGTCTGGAACGTCAAGGTGTGGCAGCAGGCGCCCCAACTGCCCTACGCCGACATGAAGCCGAGCGAAGGCTATCCCGGCATGCACCAAAAGGATGTCGAGGCGGCTTCGCGCTTCAGCCCGAACGCACGCGTCAGCCTCGATGTGGCGGCCATCGCGGCGGAAAAGGGGGCCACCAAGCCTTTCGACATCACCCAGGCTCGTGGGCTGAAGGCCAACAAGCCCATTCGTGTGCGCGTGAAGGAGGGCCGATGGGCCATGTTCCTGGGTGGCTCGCAACATCTGAGGAGCCTCGCGCCACTGGCCGACGACTACCGCTACAACGCACCCTACACCATTTCGGCCCTTGTACTTCAGACCAAGACGGGGCCTGTGGCGACGGTCGCTTCGCTCTCAGCCTCGCAAGCCGACCTGGCCACTACCGAACTGCGGCTGGGCACCGACGCCAAGGCGGGAATACTCAACCACAACGGCTCGTTCGAGAGCTGTGGCGCGCCGGAGGCCGTCAAGGACGCCCAGGGGCGCTGGACACTCTGGACCGCCACTTTCGACGGCTGGATGGAGCGGGTCTATCGCAATGGCGAACTCGTTCACGAGCAGAACAACTTCCTGATGGTGCGTCCTGAGGGGCACGTCACCATTGGTGCCGACGGCATGGGGTTCAACAACTTCATGGGCTACATCAGCAGGCTCGACATCATGCCACGGGCTATGACGGCCCAAGAGGTGAAGGACTGCTATGCCGCCTGCACCCGAGAATCACTCCTGCCTTCGCTTGGCGATGACGACTTTGACGAGACCGACCCTGACAGCAAGTTCACCCTGTCCGCCGACATGCAGCCTGTCTTTGAGCAAAGCGGCGAAGTGAAACTCTCCGAGGGCAATGCCGCCTTCAACGATGACCCACTGAAGAATGGCGGCACGATATATAAAAAAGAGGTGGAGGGCGACTTTGTGGTGATGGCGCGCTTCAGCGACATGGAAGGCCTGGCCGCGAAGACCATCACCCCCTACAACGAGGGCGGACTGCTCGTCAGCGATGGCCAGGGCGGCTTCTGGCAGCTTGGCGTCTTCCCGCTCTACGGCTGCGGCAATATGCTGACCATCCTCAGCAGTGAGGGCCGTCAGCAGTTCCCCAACTCCAAGGGCTACGACTTCGACCCCATCCTGCAGTTCGAGCGGCGCGGCAATCAGCTCTTCGCCCGCACCAGCAGCGACGGACAGACATGGAACAACATGCCCGGCTCGCCCATCGAGGTCAGCGCGCCCCGACTCAGCATCGGGGCCTATCAGACCACCTACAGCGACAACGCGTCGTGGGTGAAGCTGCGCGATGTGGTTATTTATCAGTAGAAAAAAATGAATCAACAACTAAATAACAAAAACAAATGAAAAGACTTTTGACCATTGCGCTGACGGCAGCGATGATGATGCCCGCTGCAGCAGCCAAGAAACAACAGCCGGCGCACGGCTACCCCATCAACCCCGTGCCCTTCACCGCAGTGAAAGTGACGCCCGGCACATTCTGGGGGCAACGCCTTGAGGCCAGCCGAAAGGTGACCATTCCCTTGGCTTTCTCGAAATGCGAGGAGACCGGACGCTACACCAACTTCTCCAACGCTGCCCAGCATCTGAAAGACCCCTCGAAGGTGTTCAAGGTGGGCGGACTGTCGTTCGACGACACCGACCCCTACAAGACCATTGAGGGCGCGTCGTACATCCTGCAGACCTATCCCGACAAACGCCTCGTGGCCTACATCGACTCGGTGCTCGACGTGATTGCCTCGGCACAGGAGCCCGACGGCTATCTCTACACCGCCCGCACACAGAATCCGCAGCAGCCCCACGAGTGGGCTGGCGACAAGCGGTGGAGCAAAGAGGAAGACTTGAGCCACGAACTCTACAACCTGGGCCACATGGTGGAGGCCGCCATTGCCCACTATCAGGCCACGGGCAGCCGCAAGTTCCTCGACATAGCCATCCGCTATGCCGACTGCGTATGCCGCGAGGTGGGCCCCAACCCGGGACAGGCCTGTGTGGTGCCCGGCCATCAGATTGCCGAGATGGCGCTGGCCAAGCTCTATCTCGTCACCGGCGACAAGAAATATCTCGACGAGGCCAAGTTCTTCCTCGACTATCGCGGCAAGACCACCATCACACACGACTACTCGCAGGCCCACAAGCCCGTCGTCGAGCAGGATGAGGCCGTGGGTCACGCCGTGCGCGCCGCCTACATGTACGCCGGCATGGCCGACGTGGCCGCACTCACCGGCGACAAGGACTACATCAAGGCCATCGACGCCATTTGGGACAACATCGTCAGCAAGAAACTCTACATCACCGGAGGCATCGGAGCCACCAGCAACGGCGAGGCCTTCGGCAAAAACTACGAACTGCCCAACATGAGCGCCTACTGCGAGACCTGCGCCGCCATCGGCAACGTCTATGTCAACTACCGCCTGTTCCTGCTCCACGGCGACTCCAAATACTACGACGTGCTGGAGCGCACACTCTACAACGGGCTCATCTCTGGAGTAAGTCTGCAGGGCGACGGCTTCTTCTATCCCAACCCACTGGAGTCCATGGGCCAGCACCAGCGCCAGGCGTGGTTCGGCTGTGCCTGCTGTCCGAGCAACATCTGCCGCTTCATCCCCTCGCTGCCCGGCTACATCTATGCCGTCAAGAACAGAAACGTCTATGTCAACCTCTTCCTTTCCAACAAGGGCGAACTGACCGTGGGCGGCAAGAAGGTGGCCCTGAGCCAATCGACCGACTATCCCTGGAACGGCGACATCACCGTGACCGTCGATCAGAACGCCGCCGGCCGGTTCGCCATGAAGATTCGTATTCCCGGCTGGGTACGCAACCAGGTGGTGCCCTCCAACCTCTACCAGTACACCGACGGCAAGCGACTCTCCGCCACCTGCTCTGTAAACGGCAACAGCGTAGCCGTCACCCCCTCCGCCGATGGCTACCTGACCATCGACCGCCGCTGGAAGAAGGGCGACAAGGTAATGATTCACTTCGACATGGAGCCGCGCACCGTCCGTGCCAACAACAAGGTGGAGGCCGACCGCGGCATGGTGAGCATTGAGCGCGGGCCGCTGGTCTATTGTGCCGAGCATCCCGACAACAGCTTCGACATCATGGGCGCCCTGATGAATCAGACTCCGCAGTTCGTCCTCGGCAAGGGAGAGATTGCAGGCACCCCGATACAGACACTCACCACCAGCGCCCAGACGCTCAGTTTCAACAAGCAGGGCAAGCTGGAAACTCAGGACCAGACGCTCACGCTCATTCCCTACTACGCCTGGTGCCATCGTGGCTCGGGCAAGATGCGCGTGTGGCTGCCGCAGGACCTCAACGCCACCAATCCCTCGCAGCCCGCAACGCTGGCCAGCGAGAGCAAGGTGAGCAGTTCGACGGAAAAGATGCCGGCCCTCTCAGCCATCAACGACCGACTTGTGCCCAAGGACGAGAACGACCGCTCGGTGCCCTACACCCACTGGTGGCCCAAGAACGGCACCACCGAATGGCTGGCCTACGAGCTGCCGCAATCGACAACCGTGCAGAGTGCCACCGTCTATTGGTACGACGACGGCCCTTGGGGCGGATGCCGAGTGCCCAAGTCGTGGCGCATTCTCTATCAGGATCAGCAAGGGCAGTGGCAGCCCGTCAGCGGAGCCGATGGCTACCCCACTGACAAGGGAACTGCCTGCACCGTCAACTTCGACCCCGTAGTGACCAAGGCCCTGCGGCTCGAAGTAACCCTGCCCGACGACAATTCCGCCGGACTCTTCGAGTGGAAAGTGAACAATTGACAAGCCCCCCTCTCATCCCCCCTGGGGGGGAAGTCCCAAGACCCCTCCGACCCCCTAGTGGAAAGTCTCAACTAGTGGAAAGTCTCAACTAGTGGAAAGTCTCAACTATTGGAAAGTCTCTCCCCCCAGGGGGAGTCGGAGGGGGCTCAACCATAAACTGCCAATGAAACCATTCTCCCTTCTCTTGGCTGCCGTCATCGCGCTGCCGCTGTCGGCACAGACCATTACCGGAAAGTTTGAAATCCCGAAAGTGCCCCAATGGGCAGAGAACGCCGTGTTCTACCAGATTTATCCGCAGACCTTCTGCGACTCCGACGGCGACGGCATAGGCGATCTGCAGGGAATCATCAGCAAACTCGACTACGTGAAGAGTCTCGGCGTTGACGCCATCTGGTTCAACCCCTTCTTTGACTCGCCCTTCAAGGATGCCGGCTACGACATCCGCGACTACTACAAGATAGCCCCCCGCTACGGCACCAACGAAGATGCGCGCCGACTCTTTGCCGAGGCCCACAAGCGCGGCATGCACGTCATCTTCGACTATGTCATCAGCTACACCGCCATCGACAATCCCTGGTTCGTGGAGTCGCAGAAGCAGCAGAAGAACAAATACTCCAACTACTACATCTGGACCGAAACCAACTGGGTGGATCCTCCCCGCGAGTTTGCCGGGCAGTTCATCAAGGGATACGGCCAACGCAACGGGCAGTTCATGCGCAACTTCTACTGGTGCCAGCCCGCGCTCAACTTCGGATTCGCCAACCCCGACCCTGACCAGCCGTGGCAGCTGCCCACCAACCATCCCGACGTCATGGCCATGCGCGAAGACCTGAAGAACGTGCTGCGTTTCTGGATGGACATGGGGGCCGACGGCTTCCGAGCCGACATGGCGGGCGCCCTGGTCAAGACGCGCCGCATGCGCGGCAACGAGCAGTTCTTCAACACCAACGAGAACGAAACCAAACTCTTTTGGCGCGAAATACGCCGACTGCTCGAAAAGGAGTACCCGCAGGGATTCATGGTGGCCGAATGGTCCTATCCCGCCGACGCGCTCGACGACTGCTTCCACGTTGACTTCTTCCACTGGTTCAACGGCTACAACGACCTTTTCCAGAAAGAGAGCTGGCGCATACTGAACGGCGTGAGCGAAGGCCACAGCTATTTTGACCGCGAGGGCAAGGGCGACATCACCGCCTTCCTGCGCAGCTACATGGACCAGTATGAGAAAACCGTGGGCAAGGGCTACATCAGCCTTCCCCTGGGCAACCACGACAATGCCCGCCTGGGCAACCGCCGCACCGACAAGGAACTGGAAATCATCTATGCCTTCGGGTTCACCATGCCCGGTGTGCCTTTCCTCTACTATGGCAACGAGATAGGCATGCGTCAGCTGCCCAACGACTGGCCGCAGGTGGAAGGGGCCTACCAGCCGCGCAACGGAGCGCGCACACCCATGCAGTGGACCGGCGGCAAGAACCTGGGATTCTCCACGGCCGACGCCCAGCAGCTCTATCTTCCTGTTGACCCCTCGCCCGATGCCCCCAATGTGGAGGCACAGCAGAAGAACCCAAACTCGCTGCTCAACAAGACGCGCCGCCTGATCGCCCTGCGCCACAGCGAGCCAGCCCTGGCCAACTATGCCGAGTTTGTGCCCGTCTATCCGCAGGTCTCCTCCACCTCTTCAGTTGTCGGGGATTTCAAATCCCCGACAACTGAAGGGAAACCCAACGTGCAGGGGGCTTCACTTTACCCCTTCGTCTATGCCCGCGCAGCCGGCAACGACGTGGTGTTGGTGATGCTCAATCCGCGGGCCGAGGCATCGGAGGCCACTTTCAACATCAACGTGAAGTTCGGCAAAACCAAACTCCTTGCCGGTGACAGTTTCAAGATTGCCCACAATAACAAGACGGGCCTCGTGAGCGTTCGGATGCCTGCCACGTCCTATGCCATCGTGAAACTGCTGAATGTGAAGTATTAGGAGAAACGCACCCCAACATAAAGCCCGCCCCAACCCTTCCGAATGGAGGGTTGGGGCGGGCTTTAGTTTTTTTTGTTTTTCCTTTTTAGCGGGCAGCAATACTTAATAACTCAACTTTCGCTTGTCAGGAGTTATCAGGAATTATTGGAAGTTAGCAGTCTCATTGCTTTTCCCTCCGGCCATCGATCTTTGGTTCCTGAGCAAGTTCGCCTACCCGTAACCTTTGGCTTTCCCTACGGCCGCCGATTTTCAATTCAGGCTGTGAAGTCATCGGACATTAGTTTTCCATTAGAATGGTATTGTCCGTTAACTCCACGAGCCGGAGGCTCGTTAACTGCAGCTACGGCGGGGGCTATTATAGCTACTTCAGTTCTTTTGCCACGATCTACCGAATGGATTAGGAAACAGCGCCGCCCCGGCCTACAACTTGGCTAGCAGCTGTTGCTTGGCGGTTTCCTGCGTCTCGATCACGCGGTCGCACCACTGGTCGAAGTCGGGGTCTTCCACCTGGCATTCGGGATGGCTGAGCACGTAGGCCACGCAGCGGCGCACACCCTCCTCGAAGTTGACGCGAGGGGCGAACTCGGGCACGGCGCGGCGCAACTTCGCACAATCGAACACCACCGTGACGGCCTTGTCGCCCAGCAGGTTGCCCTCCACGTCGTACTCCTTGGGAGCCACGGCGGCGAGGAATGCCGACGAAACGTAGTAGGGGCGCAGCTCAACGCCGAGGGCATTGGCCACCGCCTGATAGACTTGGTTCCATGTGACCGATTCGGAAGACATGATTTGGAAGGCCTCGCCGATGGCATGCGGATTGCCCAACAGTCCGGTGAATCCCACGGCGAAATCCTCGTTCCACGTCATGGTCCAGAGCGAGCTGCCGTCGCCATGCACAAGCACGGGCTTGCCCTCCATCATTCGTTTGAGCACCTGCCAGCTGCCTTTGGTGCCGTGCAGGCCAACGGGTACGCTGCGCTCGCAGTAGGTATGGCTCGGGCGGACGATGGTGACGGGGAAGCGCTCTTGGCGGTAGAGGTGCATGAGGAGCTCCTCGCAGGCTATTTTGTCGCGCGAGTATTGCCAGTGGGGGTTGGCCAGCGTGGTGCCTTCGTCGATGACGTAGTTGCGGGCGGGTTTGTGGTAGGCCGAGGCCGAACTGATGAAAACGTACTGGCGTGTGCGGTTGCGGAACAGCCGGTAGTCGCGCTCCACCTGTGCGGGCACGAAGGCGATGAAGTCGCAAACGGCATCGAACTGCTGGTCGGCCAGTTGCAGGGCTACGGCCGCCTCGTCGTTGATGTCGGCTACAATCTGGTTAACGCCTTCGGGCACTTCGTCGGCACGGTTGCCTCGGTTCAGGAGCCACAGCTCGTGGCCGCTGGTGGCCAACCTGCGGGTGATGGCACTGCTGATGGTGCCCGTCCCGCCAATGAAAAGTATTCGCATGGATGTTTCTTTGCTTAGTGTTGATATGAATGTCTTTGTCTGGTTTTTGTGAGGGTGGGGCGTTGGGATGGTCAGTAGGAGTAGGTGTTGACCTTCTCCCACTGGTCTTCCACCGTGAGCGTGAAGCCCGAAGCGTCGGTGTCGCTGCCCCTGTCATCGTCTCCGCCACTGCCGGTGAAGAAGTTGCCGCTGTATTCGGTGATGGTGTTCACGCTGATGGGCACGTCGTCCAGCTGCAGTTCCTTCACCACGTTGTCAGAGGCGTCGAGGGCCGAAATGGTGAGTTTCAGCTGTCCGCTGGCATCGTGGGGCAGGGTGAATATTTCGAAGGTGGCTCCGCCACCGCGCTTGTCGGCGGCTATGTCGCGATATTCCGTCTGTTTGGAGTTGACGCAGCCCAGGCCAGTCGCGCCGTCGAGGGTGCTCGAGCCGCCGGTGTAGTAGAACTTCATGCGCTTCACGTTGTCGGGCAAAGCGTCCTTCACCACAAGCCTCACCATGGCCGTGATGCGGCGGAGCACCAGCTGCTGTTCAAGGTCGGTGGTGGTGCTGAACTCGGTGCTGTAGTAGAACGTGTCGGTGGTCTTGTTGTTGGGGAAGGTGATTTTGTTCATGTTGGTCGTAGTGGCATTGCCGTCGCAGCTGTGGGCCAACACCACCAGCCGGTAGCTGCCTGCCGGTACGGTGAGCGACACTTTGCCGAAACCTGCATCGTCGGCCTTTTGGTTGACCGACTTCACGCGCTCGCCGTCGGGTTTGTAGAGAGCCACGTTGACGCGCGAGCACACCTCGCCCACGGCGGTTGCCCGCGACTGCTCGTTGATGGTGCTGAAGGGTTCGGGCGCTATCTGCGCCACGGTGAATGTGAGGGTCACCATGTCGGCCCCCGTTTCTTCGGGTTGCGGTTGGTTGGGTGTGGCCGGTTCGTCGAAGGCTGCTTTCTCGCACGAGGTTGTCAGCAGCAGGGCCATTGCCAGGTTTGTCAGTAAGAAGGTGATTTTTTTCATGTGCTATTATGATTATCGGTTGTGTAAAATGAAGTGTAAGACAAAAGTAGCAAAAAAGTAATGAGGGTGGTTTGCTGCTCCTGAGCTTTTATGAATTATTAACCAAACATTTTCGCTTTAGCCGTCGGCTGCTGCTGATGGTGTGCTCGGCGGGCCGCTCGCCCTTACGGCCGTTCTTCACCTTGTTGTCGGGAAACGAAACGCCGTGTGGCGTTTTGTGAAGTTATATTTCCCGACGCCACATTCGTAGTCTCAAGGCCTGCTTCGTTTCTTCTGCAAAAAAGCAATGAGAAGCAAAGCGTTATCATTCTCAGGGATTCCCGTGTAAAGCACGACAATAGAAAAACAAACTCAAGACTACAGAAAATTATCTCCCGGCAATACGAAATCATTGTCGGGAGATGAAAAAATATTGTCGGGAGATAGTGTCAAATTTTCTAGAGAATTCGGAGCTGTCGTCGGGAGATAAAAAAACGCTGCCGGCTGTCGGGAAAACAACGGCCGACATGGCTGCGAAAATGGACGGAAAAAAGCAGGGAAAGCCGCTTGTTTGCGCACACAAACGCAACAAAAAACTGCACAAAACGGGGCGTTTGTGCAGGTGAACGGTGCTTTTTGGTTAACTAACCTTAAATAAAGAGGGCGAAAAGAGGAAATTCAGAACAATACAGATAACTTTGCAAACAATTTTCTAAAGTTGTTTTAAGAATATGAAAAAATTATTTGCATTCGTCGCCAGCTCGATGCTGGCTGCAAGCCAACTGACAGCTACGGCTGGCGGCATTCTGACCAACACAAACCAAAGTGTAAGCTTTCTGCGAAACCCCGCGCGCGACGCGGCCATTGGACTCGACGGAGTCTATTCGAATCCGGCTGGCGTGGCCTTCATGAACGATGGGCTGCACCTGGCCTTCAACTGGCAGTATGCCCACCAGACGCGTACCATAGATTCACAGAACGCCCTCTTCCGCCTGGGCGCCAAAAACAACGGCCAAGACACCAAGTCGTTCAAGGGTGTGGCCGACGCTCCGTTCATCCCCTCGCTGCAGGCAGCCTGGAACAAGAACAACTGGAGTCTGCAGTTCAACTTCTCGGTGACGGGCGGCGGCGGAAAGTGTGAGTTCGACCGGGGCATCGGTTCGTTCGAGACGGCCGTGGGTGCCATCGCCAGCAAGCTGATCGAAACGTCGAAAGCCCTGAACCAGTCGCTCAATCCGCTGGGGGCCTCGGTTCCCGACGTGACAGGATACGACGTTGACGGATATATGAAAGGCCAGCAGTTCTACTTCGGTTTCCAGGTGGGTGCTGCCCGCAAGATTACCGAGAACCTGTCGGTGTATGGCGGTCTGCGGCTGCTCTACGGCACGGCGTCGTATGAGGCCCGGCTGAACAACATCCGCGTGATGAACGGCCAGTCGGGCATGTCGCTGCCCGATTATTTCGTGGGCGTGACCAAGGGGCTGACCGACGCCGCCCAGACCGTCGCCATGAACGGCGAGAAGGTGCAGATGGGCATCAGCCAGTATGTGCAGGCCTACATGGCGCAGGGCATGACGCAGGAACAGGCCATGCAGACGCCCGAAGTGGTGGCGCTGGCGCAGCAGGGGCAGCAGCTGGCTGAGGCCGGACAGAGCCTGAAGGCCACAGCCGACCAGCTGGCTTCGAGTGCCGAGACGCTGGCTCCCTACGCCGACGGCATGAACCTGAAGTCGGACCAAAGTGGATGGGGCGTGGCTCCGGTGGTGGGCATCGACTACAAGACGGGCGACTTCAACTTTGCCGCCAAATATGAGTTCAAGACGCGCATGCGGATGAAGAACAACTCGGACCTGAAGGAGGCCAGCGTGATGGAGGCCACCAACAAGTATGTGAACGGAACGAGCGTGCCCGAGGATTCTCCCGCGCTGCTGACCGTGGGTGCGCAGTGGAGCGTCGTGGACAATGTGCGCTTGAATGCGGGCTACCACCACTTCTTCGACAAGAGCGCCCACTGGTATAACGACACGAACAAGCTGCTCGACGGCGACACCAACGAGTACCTGGCCGGTGTGGAGTGGGACGTCATGGACCGTCTGACCGTTTCGGGCGGCGGACAGCTCACCCGCTACGGACTGTCGGACGAGTATATGAACGACATGTCGTTTGTGGTGAACTCCTGGAGCTTCGGCTTGGGACTGGAGTACAAGCTGACGGAAAAGGTGAAGCTCAGCGCAGCCTACTTCCAAACCAACTACGACACGTACAAGATGGACACGCCGGCGCAGAACATGGCCAGCCTGGGGCTGAGCATTCCTGCCGGCCACAACGATTTCACACGCACCAACCGAGTGCTGGGCGTGGGTGTGCAGGTGGATTTCTAATTACAGCGGATCTACATCGTAATAAATCTGAACGGCGGCATATTGTTTGTCGCCGTTCATTTGTTCTGCGGCCAGTCTGAGGCATTGGCGCACACGGCGCATGTCGATGCCTTGTTCGAGCTTGAGCATCATCTTGCGGATGCAGAGCGTCTTGACACGAGCCACGGCGGGCTTGTCGGGACCCAGCACACGGGCGCCGAACCACTGGCGCAGACGGCTGGCCAGCTCGGTGGCGGCTGTGCTGACGACGGCCTCCTTGGGATGTTTCAGATAGACGTAGATGAGCCGGTAGAAGGGGGGATAGTGGAACTGTCGGCGCTCGTCCATGAGCTCTTGGAAGAAAGTGGTCCAATCGCCTGTCACCACCTGGTTGATGATGGGCAGCTGGGGATTGCGGGTTTGCAGGATGACGAGTCCGCGCTGCCCCTTGCGTCCGGCCCGTCCGCTCACCTGGGCCATGGTGGTGAAGGCCTGCTCGTAGGCGCGGAAGTCGGGGTAGTTGAGCATGGAGTCGGCACTGAGAATGCCCACCACGCTGACACGGTCGAAGTCGAGCCCCTTGGTGACCATCTGTGTGCCGATGAGCAGGTTGGTGCGTCCGGCGGAGAAGTCGCTGATGAGCCGTTCGTAGGCGTTGCGTGTGCGGGTGGTGTCGAGGTCCATGCGGGCAATGCGCGCTTCGGGGAAGATGTTGCGCACGTAGTCTTCTATCTTCTCGGTGCCGAAGCCGCGGCCCTGCAAATGGGTGGCGCCGCAGTTGGGGCATGCTTCGGGCACGGTGTAGGTGAACCCGCAGTAGTGGCAGCTCAGTTGGCCGATGTTTTTGTGGTAGGTGAGGCTCACGTCGCAGTTTTGGCAGCGCGGCACCCATCCGCAAGCCTTGCACTCAATCATGGGGGCGAAGCCGCGGCGGTTCTGAAACAGGATGGCCTGGCGTCCGCTCTGCAGAGCTTTGCGCACAGCGGCCAGCAGTTGGGGCGAGAAGGGGCCATTCATCATTTTTCGCCGTTTGAGGTCGGCCACATCGACTACTTGGATTTCGGGCAGCATGATGTCCTTGAAACGCGTGGAGAGCGTCACCAGTCCGTATTTGCCTTGCTGGGCGTTGTAGTAGCTTTCGGCCGAAGGTGTGGCGGTGCCGAGAAGTATTTTGACGGTCTCCTTCTCATCCCTCCCCTCTGGGTTCCTGTTGGCGGAGACGTGAGGGGAATCGGTCTTTCGAAACAGCTGTCCCAGCATGATGGCTGCCGAACGGGCATGGTAGCGCGGCATGGGGTCTTGCTGCTTGAACGACGTTTCGTGCTCTTCGTCAACGATGATGAGGCCGAGCCGCTGGAACGGCAGGAAAAGGGCCGAACGGGCCCCGAGAATGATGTCGTAGGGAGCCGGCGAGAGCTGTTTCTTCCAGATTTCCACCCGTTCGGCATCGCTGTACTTGCTGTGATAGATGCCCAGACGCGAGCCGAAGACGCGCCGCAGACGGTCCATCATCTGCACCGTGAGGGCTATTTCGGGCAACAGGTAGAGCACCTGCTGGCCCCGCTGGAGGGCTTGCTGGATGAGGTGGATGTAGATTTCGGTCTTTCCGCTGGAGGTGACGCCGTGGAGCAGCACCACGTTCTTTCTAAGAAACTGAAACTGTATTTGGTTGTAGGCGTCCTGCTGGGCGGCAGACAGTTTTTTCGGACTCACTTCGGGCATCCCGTCGTCCGGGCGGTTGATGCGGCTCACCTCCTTTTCGTAGGTGACCAGGAAGTTTCGGTCGGTGAGGTTCTTGATGGTGGGCAGGGTGCAGTTGCTCTCGTTCATCAGTTCCTCGCGGGTGATTTCCACTGTCGGTTCTTCGCACACGTTGCCGTTGAGCGTGTCCCAGTGGGAGAGGGCAAGGTAGTCGATGAAGGCTTTCTGCTGTTTCTGCGCGCGCGAAAGCAGGTTGAGCGCCACGTGCAGGCTCGCCTCGTTCTGGAGGTTGGGAGCCAGCCCCACATAGAGTTCGGTCTTGGGTTTGTAGCCGTCTTCAGCTTTCAGGCCCGAGGGCAGCGCAGCCTTCATCACCTCGCCGATGGGCGAGAGGTAGTAGTCGGCAATCCACTGCCAGAGGCTCCACTGCGAGGGCAGCAGAATGGGGCTGCTGTCGAGCACGGCCAGTATTTCCTTGCATTCGAAGGCGGGCTTCTGCTGGTGTATCAGACCGACGATGCCCACGTACTTTTTGCTGCGCCCCAGGGGCACGAGCACACGCATGCCGAACTGCACCTGACGGGCCAGCGTTTCGGGCACCGAATAGGTGAACATTCCTTCCAGCGGAAGGGGCAGGACGATGTCGGCATAACGTTTCATCATTTCTATTTCCACGCCTTGCTCAGCCAGTTGATCGCCATCTGGGTGAGCAGTGTTTTCTCGCCTTGTTTCTCCAAGATGGTGACGAGCACACTACGCGGCCACCCGTCGGGGAAATAGGTGTAGTCGTAATAGTAATTGGTCTGCTGGCCGTTGGCTTCAGGTTCTGTCAGCTTGTAGTAAATCTCGTAGTCGTCGTCGGTAGTGTCTGTCTCGTCTTCCAGTTTGCCTTTTGTCACCGAAACGGTGATATGGTATCCGTCTGTGTCATCCTCGGTTTCGCCCGTGGGAAAAATCTTTCCGTGGTTGTTGAACAGCAGTTTCAGCCCGTAATATTGGTTGATGAGGTTCTCATGCGAGGCGAAGATGGTGTCCAACTTCTCTTTCAACTGCTTCTTCATGTCCTGGCGGCTGATTTTTCCAACGAGCAGCGGTATCTGCTCGTAGAGCCGATCGACGGTTTGCTGCATGTCTGCCAGCGATTTCTTGTACAGTTCTTTCTCGTTAGTTATTCTCTGTATGACTCCTGTTTCGCTGATGGCGACTTTCACGCGCTGTCCGATGCCCAAGCGTGCCTTCTGCAAACTGATGATTCCCCGCATCGAAGTGGTGTCTGAAGAAAACACGTCCTGCAGCCGGTACTCCAATTCGTAGCCTTTCTTGGTGGAGTCGGTCACGCATACCATGAACTCGTTGCGCGTGGATTCGGTCACGGTGGTGTCGTTGCCGACTATTTCTGCTGCCACCGACGACATTCGGTATTCGACGGTGTCTCCTACGCAAAACCACGAACAAACGGCTACTGAGTCTGTTTCTTGGGCCGTTGCTCCCCCTGATGTTTCTTCATCGGATGCGGCTGTCTGCGCCTGCATGGCGGCAGAAAAAACAAGCAGTAAAAAAGTGAAAAATGTTTTTCTCATAGATGTGGATGGATGGAAAAGACAAATCAGAACAAAAAAGAGAGTGCCCCTTTCAAAGGCACACTCTCGTTTCTCTCTCTGATGCCGAGCACCCTTTTGATAGGTTTCTTCAACTAGAAATAGTATGCGGCATACACCTGCCAGGCATTGTTTTTTGCGTCGAAATTCTTCACGGCGTCCTTGGTGGTGTTCCATGCCCCTTCAGCATCTACATCGGCGGTCTTGCCTATGGCAATGTTGTAGGTGACGCCAACGTCCAGTTTGCCGAAGTGTACACCACCGCCCACGTTGACGCTGAAGTTCGACTTCTTCAGTTGGAACTTGTCCTTGGCCGTTTCGGTGCTGCCCTTCAGGTCTTTGAACGAGAATTCCTTGTCGCCCACGTTGAATCCGAACTGCGGACCGGCGGCGATGAACGCACCGACAGCCCCCAAGCCAAAGTTGAGGCGGGCGTTGACGGGAATCACGATGCTCTTCTGCTTGATGGTTTCCTCGTTCACCTTGGCTTCGCGCTGGTCGTAGAGGGCGGCGATGTCTGCACCAATGGTGCCGAAGCCCAGCTTGAGGGTGGGGCCGACGAAGAAGCCGGCACGGTTGGAAACATTGAAAACGTCTTTGTCAAGCGACATGTTGGTGACGTTCAAACCGCCACGCAAACCAATGTTTACCTGAGCCTGTGCTGGCTGGGCCATCACGACGGCTGCCAGCAGAATGATTGCTACATAGATTTTTTTCATCATATTCTGTGTTTTAAACTTTGAATTTTAAACTTTGAATTTTAAATGAAGAATCTTTTTTAATGAAGAAAGAAGAATCGGCTTCGCCTAAACTCCTAACTCCTAACTCCTAACTCCTAACTCGTAACTCGTAACTCCTAACTCTTTACAAAGGTAGTGTTTTCACACAAAAAAAGCAATTTTTCGTCCCCTTTTTTTCATTCACGGACGAAAAATTGCTTTTTTCTGTGTTTTTAGCAAATAATTTCCTACCTTTGCTGATTACAGTCCCCCCTTCTAAGGCGTTCTAAGGCATTGCCCCAACCCCGAATCCCTGTCTCCTTCCTTGTTTTCACGTTTGTTGTTTGCCTGCTGATTACTATTTTTGCCGCGACGAGATAAACTTCGTTCCGTTGGGTGTGATATTTGGGCGTGTTCTATTATTAGAACGGTTAGGCAACTGCTTTTTATCACATCCTATACATTTTTTAACATAAAAAAGCGCTCCCAACAGCATGTTGGGGGCGCTGGTAGTGCAAAAGTCTCTTTTCTGACGGTCTATGATTCTGAAGCCATGGAAGACTTGCGCCAAGACAAGGCTTGAAGCGTTCAGAAGGAATCGGCAAACAGGGTTTATGACAGCCTTAGTGGCGCTGGCGGCGCACGGAAACGCGGGCGGGGCTGGAGCCCGACGACGACGATGAGCCCGACGAGCGGCGCGTCTTCACCTTGGCCTCCTTGCTCTTTCTCTCTGCGCGGCGGTTCTTCTTCAGTGCTTTCTTTGCCTTGGTGTCTTCCTTCAGCTTGGCAATGCTGTCGAGCGAGTCCTTGCGGGCCTGGTCGCCCCAGATGTTCTTTTCGAAGGCCACCAGCTCAGCCTCTATGCGTTTCTGCTCGTTGGCCATGGCCGAGTCGGTGGGGCAATATTGGGCCAGTGTGCGTCCCAGCATGTTGGTGGTCTTGTAGATTTTTCCCTTGTACATGTTGCGTGTGAAATAGTCGTCCAGACTCATGATGGCTGCATTGTTCAGGTTGCTCGTCATGACGGTCTGCTTGGCCAGGAAAGGTGCCAGGTCGTCGTATTTCACCCAGAAGAGCGGATATTGCGTGGCAGCGTCGCCAAAGTCGTCCTCGCGGCTCATGATGGGGCAGAGGGCAATCACCTTACGGTGGAAAGTGGCTGTGTGCTGGTCGTAGTAGGCGCTTTCCTTCAGATAGTAACCTTTCACCTCGCGCGAGGGAATGTCGCTGTCGTCGATGTGGACGCCACGGTCGCGCCGCTCGTAGTAGATGTGGTAGTTGTCCAGAAAGTCCTTGGGCTTGACGCGGGCCGAGTCGCTGAACACCTCGTTGCCGTCCATTCTGTATTCATAAACGCGGATTTGTCCGCGCATCATCAGCTTGAACATGTAGGTGAACAGGTTGGCCTGTCCGTCAACGGGCTCCACGGGGTAGTAGAGGCCGGCGTTGGCGTCTTCCTCGAGGTTGAGCTGGCGGTAGATGTCGCGTCGCCACACCACGTCGTCGGACATGGGTGCCATGGTGGGGAATGAAATGCGGGCGCGGTTGGTCACGTTGTTGGCGTTCGAGCGTGTCTGCGTCTGCTGCGCCTGTCGGCGCGAAGCGGGCTGTGCGGCCAGGGTCATGGCCAAACATGCCAGCAGGGATATGCTTACTATGCGCTTCATTATATCTTGTTTTTTTACGTTGTTTGCGATGTTTGGGCCCCTACCAAACTTCCCCCGTAGGGGAGGCTTCCTGTGCGCCGGGCTCCCCCCAGGGGGAGTCGGAAGGGGCTCGCTGTTGTCATTTCACGACCACCTCCATGGCTGCGGGCAGTTTGCGGGTGATGCCGTCGGGTCCGATGGCCGTCACGCGCGAGATGTAGAAGCGGCGGTTGCGCGAGAGCTTGCGGAAGGCGTCTTTCTGGCGGGCCGAGAACTGTGGGCCGTCAGAGGCCAGGGGCACGGCATTGCCCATGTTGTCGAAGAACACGGCTTCGAAGCTGACCACGCGGAAGGGAATGTCGAGCAGTCCGTCGTCGATGGCGGCACTGAGCTGTGTGAGCGACATGAGCGAGGCTTTCTGCAGCCCTCCGCCCTTGAAACGGTCGGTGCCGATGTTCAGATAAGGTGTCGGGTCGGGCAGTTTGCGCACCTTGAATGTCACTTGTGCCATTTGGCGGCTCTTGCCCTTGTCGTTGGCCGACACGGTGAAGGTTACGTCCTTGCCCACAGCTGCAGGCACCGCCACGTAGTGGCCGTCGCCCTTGGCGGAGAGCGAGCCGCCGCTCATGCTCACCGACACGGCGTTCTGCGGAACGCCCGGCACACTGACGCTCATGGGGTTCTGGTAGCCCGCATAGAGCACGTTCATCAGGTCGGCAGCCACGGTGGCCCCGCTGGGAGCGGGAATGACGCTGTACTTCTGGGTGAAGTCGCGGCGGAGCACTTCGCCGGCAGCGTTCTGCGTGAGCAGATAGCCGCCAAACTGGTGTTCGCCGACGCCGCCCGCCGTAAACGAGTATTTGCCGCTGCGGGTGTTGATCTTGGTCCCGTTGACGAATATTTCAGGCTGCATGGTTGTATCGACGGCGGCCATCACGATGTTGGCCGTGAAGGTCTCGCCCGGATAGAGCACCGTCTTTTCGGGTATGACGAAGGCGTCGAGCTTGTTCACGCGGATGTCCTTCACGTCGATGTTAGCCACCAGCGTGTGGAGCACCTCGCCCTCGGCGTAGCGCACGTCGCTCTGCAACTTGGAGAGCAGCGTCACGGCGGCAGCCACTGGCATGTCCTCGAACATGTACTCCTGCCAGTTCTTGCCCATGGCGTGGGCGTCCTTGGGCAGTTCGGTGGAGAGGTTGCTGCTGATGATTTTCTTCTGGTGGTCGTCGGTGATCATGCCCAGGATTCGGTCGCGGAACCGGTTGATGGCGTCGAAGAGCGCCTTGCCCTTGCCCACGCCCGGAGCGAGCATCACCTGGTTGGCTGCCTCGAGGTCCTCCTTGTGCTGGATGTTGTTCAGGTCGGCGTTCTTGCCGTCGGCCTCGCGCACGATGGCCTCCTTGAGCTGCTGGGCCATGTCGAAGAGCGAGTCGCTCATCTGCTTCACGGCGGTGGCCTTCTCGAACCATTGCTTCACCTTTTCGGGGTTCTTCTTCATCTGCGCCTCGAAATCGCCAAACATGGCCTTGTTCTCGGCCGACGAGTTGGCGGTGGTGCGCCGCAGGCTTTCCTCCACGATGGAGAATCCCTCGAGCACTTCCGACGACACGTTCAGCGCAAGCATGGCCATCAAGACGACATACATGAGGTTGATCATCTTCTGGCGCGGCGATACAGGTCTTTTCTTTATAGCCATTATTCTACTTTCATCTTCATGGTCATGGCCTCAATCATTCGAGCGTAGATGTTGTTCAGCTGCTCTATCTGCTGGGCCATCTTCTTGGTCTGCTCGTTAATCTCGTCGATGGTGCCAATCTGCGAGCTGGCACTCTTGAGCTGCATTTCATATACCTTGCAGATGCCGGTGAGTGTGCGGTTGAGGTTCTCCATCTCCTCCGAGTCGGTGGTCAGTCGGCGGCTCTGCTCCGAAACGCGCTCGAGCACCTCGGTGAGTTTCTTCAACTCATCGACGTAGGCATTGGTGGCCTCGGTCATGTCGGGTGTGAGCGGCGGAATGACGGGTGCCTGGTCGGCCACGGCCACACCGCTTCCGACGGTCTGCCCGCCTGCAGCGACGTTGCCGCCTCCGATGGTCACTGTGCCGCCGCCCAGGGAGCCTCCTCCCACGGCAGCTGCCGCCACGGCCGGCTGTTCGCCGTCGCTGGCAGCCACGGCGCCCTGGCGTCCACCGCCACCGCCGATGATGATGGTGCCTCCGCCGGCCACTCCGCCTTGCAGTGTGCCCCCGCCTTGTGCGGTGGCCACGGCCACGGCGGGCCTTCCTTCGGCGTCGGGCAGCCCTTCGCCGGCTCCTTCGCCGTTAGCATCGTCCAGATTGAGGTGGGTGGGCAGATCCATGCCGTCGGCAGTCTTGTCGAACGGACGGTCGAAGGCCGAGAGGAAGAACACCACCACCTCGGTGCCCATGCCCAGGAACAGCCAGAAGTTGGCTCCCGGAATGTGGGTCAGCTTGAAGAGCGTACCGAGAATCACGATTGCTGCACCCCAGCTGTAGGCATAGTTGAGGAATGTCTGGCCGGGCACGCTATCCATCCACTTCTGCAGACGATAGACGACGTTGAACTTGCTGTATTTTGTCATTTTTTCTTCTTCGATTTCTTTTGCTTGGTGGTTGTTGTGTTGGCTAGGCTGCGCACACAGCGGAATCCGATGTACGAACGTGGCTGGTTCTGGTATTCCCACGAGCGCCATGCCGAGCGTATGCCCGACTCGGGGTCTTTCCACGAGCCTCCGCGCACACTCTTCTTCTTCAGCTTGTAGGGGTCCTCGCGGGCGGCGTTGTAGCGCAGGGTGGGGTTGAGGTCGTTCATGGCCTCGACGCCGCCCTCGGTGAAGATGGTGCTGGTCCATTCGGCCACGTTGCCGGCCATGTCGAACAGTCCGTTGGTGTTGGCCGAGTAGGCCCCCACGCGGCTGGTTATCAGGTTGCCGTCCTTGGTGTAGTTGCCTCGGTCGGGCTTGAAGTTGGCGTAGAAGCAGCCTTTGTCGCTGGCCACGTCCTCGTTGTCCCAGGGGAACTCAGTGCCGTCCATGCCTCGGGCGGCATATTCCCATTCGGCCTCGGTGGGCAGACGGTAGCGCTGCACGAACTTGGCTGCGCCGCCCAGCCCCTTCAGCAGGTAGTCGGTGCGCCATGCGCAGAAGGCGTTGGCCTGTTCCCAGGTGACGCCCACGACGGGATAGTCGTTATAGACGGGGTTGCTGAAGTAGTAGCGCAGATACATCTCGTTCTCCGAGTTCTGGAAGTCGTTCACCCAGCAGGTGGTGTCGGGATAGACGTTCACGATGTAGGTGTTCAGGAAGTCCCACGGTCCCGAGAGCGGGCGGTCGATGGTTTCGCGCACGATGCGCCCCTCGTCGTCTATGTAGGCCGTGTCCTTCGAAATCATCACCACCTCGTTGGGGTCCACGGCGAAGTCGGTGTTCAGCGAGCGGTCCTCGGGGTTGAGGCGGTTGCGGCGCAGGGCTGCAGCCGTGTAGTCGTAGATTTCGTAGCGGTAGTTGAGCTGCTTGTAGTCGAGCAGTTTCTCGCCCGTCACGGGGTTGGTGACGTACATGCTCTCGATGGCGCGCTGCTCGTCCTCGTTGGGTTTTCGTGGCAGCGACTTTTTCCAGTTGAGGTGGGGCGGCACGGGGTCGCCGTTCTTGTCCTCGGTGATTTTGTAGCTCTCGTCGCCGCCGTAGGCAGGGTCGGCGAGCCGTTCGCGCAGGATGCTGTCGCGCACCCACTGCACAAACTGCTTGTACTTGGCGTTGGTCACCTCGGTTTCGTCCATCCAGAATCCATCTACAGAGATGTCCTTCACGGGAGTCTGCATGCCCCAGAGGCTGTCTTGCTTCTCGATGCCCATCTTCAGATAGCCGCGCTTCACCAGCGTCATGCCGTAGGGCGTTGGCTCGGAATAGCCTTTGCCTCCACCTACGCCCGTCACCTCGCCGCCGCGTCCCGACGACAGCGAAGCCTTGCCTCCGAAACATCCCGAAAGCATGGCCACGCAAACAGCACAGGCAAATATGGTTAACTTTCTCATTACTTTATTATAATTATATACACATTTTTTTCTCTACACGTTTTTCTACAGATACCTCACGCTCTTGTGCTTGTTCTTGCCTTTCTTGGTCATCCCGATGTCGGTTTGGTAGCCCACGAACAGCTCGTGGCTGCCGTTGCCGGGGTTGATGGCCGAGGTATAGACCTCGTAGCTGTAGCCCACGTTGATGCCGTGGAATTTTCCGCCGATGAGCACCGTCACCGAATTGGTGGGACTGTAGGCGGCTCCCACGTACATCTGCTTCTTTTCGGTGGTATAGACCAGCCGGGCCGTCACGTCGCCCCGGTAGCCCACGGCGTCGGTGCGCACAAGGAAAGAGGTTGGTATTGATAAAAACGGATTTCTCAGCTTAATATTGTATCCGCCTGTCAAATAATACGTTCGGTCTATCTTCATGTCGTTTCTTTCGCCCAGCTCCACCGTTGGCGCCGTGGCGTGCTGGACCGAAGCGCCTACATACCACGGGCCATGCACATAGTAAAGTCCCGCCGAAAGGTCGAAGCCGCTGCCCGAGATTTCCGAGCCCAGGAAAACGTCGTCGGTCACCCCCTCGTCTGGCACATCGGCCTTCGAGCCGTCGAACTTCTCGGAGAGGAACCCCACCTGCAAACCTGCCGACAGCACACCGCCCAGCAGGTCGCGCTTGAGCGCGTACTGGAGCGCCACGCGCTGGTGGTTGAACAGACCGATGCGGTCGTTCATGATTGACACGCCGCCGCCGTGGTACATGTTCAGGAAATAGAACGGCATGTCGGCCGCCACGTACATCGTGTTGGGGTTGTGCTCAAACCCCGCCATGGCCATGGCGTAGGCGGCCGTGATGTTCACCTGCTGGCCCTTGCCCACGGCTGCGGGGTTGAAGGAGGGCTCCATGTCGAAGTAGTGGCTGAACGACACGTCATACTGGCTTCTTGCCGCGGTTGCGACAAAAAGCAGCATCGCCAATATGGAGATTTTCTGTTTCAAGAAAGTAGTGTTTCTTTTTAAAGGCACTCTCATATAACGCTCGCCCGTGCCTTTTATTGTGTCAATGCCCCAAAAACCGTTCCGCCGACCCGCTGCCGCGCCGAAAGCGGCGAGTGGGGGGGCGGTGCGATTGTTGGTAAGGGTGGTCGTCGCACTTTTTGGGGGAGACGGGTGTGCAAACAACTTGGGTTTGTAAACAAAATTCATTGTTTTGCCTCTCTGTGGGCGCGCTCGTTGTCAGCCTTGCACAGTTGGCCGACGGCCATGCTCATGCTTGCAGGGGGTGTTTGTGGCCGGATTGTTCTGTTTTTCGGTTTTTGCAAGAGGCGGGCAATGCCGTTTTTCGGTGGATTGTAAGAAAAAATGATTTTCCGAGAGTGGTGCAGTCTGGCACGTTGGTTGCAATTCGTTGCTATTCAAAGGGTTGCAAAATTGCAAAAGGCGGGATTCTGCCCGCTGGTGTGCTGCGTTGCAAAATTATCTTCCGACGTTACGAAAATATCTCCCGACAATAATTTTCCAAAACGCGGCGTTGCGACAAAATTTTCTAGATTTTTTTGGGCCGATTTGTCGGTTTTGGCTTCCTCGCCGCAAGCGTCGTCGGACTGACGTCGGGCAATGGAAAAGCCGTTTTTGCGTTCAGAAATGGCAAAACGCCACTCTGTGGACTGCAAAAACGGCTTTCGTTTTTCTTTTTTCTGACAAAAATGGGCTCTTTCCGGCGTAGAATGCAGCCGCAGGCGGAAGTGCATTTGTCGGCTTTTTTTATCAGTTGGCCAGTGGGGGCGGCTCCCGGGCCCATGCTCGCGGTGCGTCAGTTCTTCTTGTGCTTTTCTGAGCGTTTGCGGGGCTCTTCGCCGATTTTTCGGGGCGCCTCTTCGGCTGAGGGCGCATCGGCGGGGCGGTTGAGCGTGGGATAGCTCACGCGGGTGTGGTAGATGCTCATGAGTCGTTCGGTGAGCACCTGCTTGGCCTGTGAGATGTCGTAGAAGGTGATGGGGCACTCGGTGAAATATCCTTCGGCCATCTGTCCGTCGATGATGCGGCTGACGAGTTGGCTGATGCTCTCCTCGGTGTATTCGGGCAGCGAGCGGGCGGCGGCCTCCACCGAGTCGGCCATCATGAGGATGGCCTGTTCGCGGGTGAAGGGGTTGGGGCCGGGGTAGGTGAACGGCTTCTCGTCTATTTCCTCGTTGGGATGTTCGTTGGCGTAGCTGATGTAGAAGTACTTGGTCTTGCCCTTGCCGTGGTGGGTGGCTATGAAGTCCTTGATGATGGCCGGCAGGTTGTTGCGGTCGGCCAGCTTGAGCCCCTCGGTGACGTGGCTGATGACAACCTGGGCGGCCTGCTGTCGGTCCATGTTGTTGAGCGGGTTGACGCCCTTTTGGTTTTCGGTGAAGAAGGCGGGGTTCTGCATTTTCCCAATGTCGTGGTAGAAGGCACCCGTGCGCACCAGCAGGGCCTTTGCTCCGATTCGGTTGGCTATTTCGGCGGCCAGGTTGCCCACCATGATGCTGTGCTGGAAGGTGCCCGGCGCCAGCTCGCTGAGCCGGCGCAGCACGTCTTTGCTGGTGTTGGAAAGCTCGATGAGCGCCACGTCGGAGACAAAGCCGAAGGTTTTCTCGATGAGGTACATCAGCGGGTAGGCAAAGAGCAGCAGCACACCGTTGACGATGAGGTGGGTGTACATGGTGTGGTCGAAGACGAAGATGTCGTTGTCCTGCATGAGCTGCAGGGACATATAGACGGCCACGCTGGCCAGGGTGATGAGCACGGCGGTCTTGAAGAGCTGGGCGCGGTTGGAGAGTTCGCGCAGCGAGTAGATGGCCACGAGCCCCGACGTGAGCTGGACGATGATGAACTCGTACTGGTATTTCACAGCCGCCGCGCAGAGCATGATCATGATGGCGTGGGTGATGAAGGCCGTGCGCGAGTCCATGAACACGCGGGTGAGGATGGGCACGATGGCGAAGGGCACGATATAGACGCTGAGGATGGTGTGGCCCATCATGATGGAGACGATGATGGGGAAGACGGTGATCATGCCGTAGAGCATGAGTATGCTGCGGGTGCTCTCGAAGTAGTCCTTGCGGAAGAGGAACAGATAGATGGTGAAGAGCATGATGAAGATGCCCACGTAGAGAATCTGCCCGAGCACGGTGGTGGCAATCTCGTGGGACGACTGGCTGCGGCGCTGCATCTCGCGGTCGAAGGAGTTGAGCACACGATAGGTGTATTCGTCAACGATTTCGCCGCGGTCGATGATTTTCTGTCCGCTGAGCACCATGCCGCTGGCCAGGGGGATGGAGCTCAGCAGGTCGGCCTTCTCGGCTTCGCTGCGCTCCTTGTCGTAGAGCACGTTGGGCGCGATGTATTCCGTCAGGTTGCATTTCTGCAGGATGGCGCGGTGGGGGGCCAGCTTCTCGTCGGTGAACAGCTGGGTGTAGGCCGTCTTGGTGGAGTAGAGGCAGTTGATTTGCAGGCTGGTGGCCTCCTTGCCGTTGATGATGCGCACCATGTTGGTGCTGTCGCGCGCAATCCTTTCATATTGTACGGGCGACATGATGCCCGACTGGTAGAGGCGGTGCAGACGGTCGATGATGACGTTGATGTAGTCGGACGAAAGGCCGGGAATGCCGTTCTGGAAGTCGTAGAGGAACTTGTTGATGTGCCTCTTCTCCACTTCGGTGTCGTAGCTGAAGTAGGGCTCAAACTGGCTGATGAGGCTGTCCTGCTCGGCCTTGATGGTTTCGTCGGTCTTGTAGATGGGGAAGTCGAACTGTGCAATGAACGACCCGTACATCCACGGCTTGTCCACGTCGTAGTGGTACTGCTGGCGCGTGGTGCGCGGCAGGGCCCACACAATGAGGACGATGGTGGCCAGGATGAGGGCTATTCTCGACAGGGCGTAGCCTGTGCTGGAGCTTTCGGTATGGTCTGGTTTGGTGGTCATAAAAAACGGTTTTTGCCAATTACAGTGCGAAAATACAAAAAAAATATGCTAATATGCAAAAAAAATCGTAATTTTGCACAAAAAACAACGATAAATGGCAGAAAAGAAGGTCAGAGTGCGTTTTGCACCGAGCCCCACGGGGCCTTTGCACATTGGCGGTGTGCGTACCGCTTTGTTCAATTATTTGTTTGCGCGCCAGCATGGTGGCGACTTGGTCTTCCGTATCGAGGACACCGATTCTAACCGCTTCGTTCCCGGAGCCGAGGACTACATCATCGAGTCGTTCCGCTGGCTGGGCATCAAGTTCGACGAGGGCGTGAGCTTCGGCGGCGACAAGGGTCCCTACCGCCAGAGTGAGCGGCGGAAAATCTACAAGAAGTATGTGGACCAGCTGCTCGACGCCGGCAAGGCGTACATCGCCTTCGACACCCCCGAAGAGCTGGAGGCCAAACGCAACGAGATACAGAATTTCCAGTACGACGCCCGCACACGCGGGATGATGCGCAATTCGCTCACCATGTCGGCTGCCGAAGTGCAGTCCGAAATCGACGGAGGCAGCCAGTATGTGGTGCGCTTCCTCATCGAGCCCGGCCAGGAAATCCTGGTCAACGACATGATTCGCGGCGAGGTGCGCGTCAAGAGCGACATCCTCGACGACAAAGTGCTCTACAAGAGCGCCGACGAACTGCCCACCTACCATCTGGCCAACATCGTTGACGACCACCTCATGGAAATCACCCACGTCATACGTGGCGAGGAGTGGCTGCCCAGCGCACCGCTGCACGTGCTGCTCTACCGTGCCTTCGGATGGGAGGAGACGATGCCCCGGTTCGCCCACCTGCCCCTGCTGCTCAAGCCCGAGGGCAAGGGCAAACTGAGCAAGCGCGACGGCGACCGCCTGGGATTCCCCGTGTTCCCACTGGAGTGGCACGACCCCAAGACGGGCGAGGTGAGTTCGGGATTCCGCGAGAGCGGCTATTTCCCCGAGGCCGTGGTCAATTTCCTGGCCATGCTGGGTTGGAACCCGGGCACCGAGCAGGAAATCTTCTCGCTCGACGAACTGGTAGAGGCCTTCGACATCAGCCGCTGCTCCAAGGCCGGAGCCAAGTTTGACTATCAGAAGGGCATCTGGTTCAACCACGAATACATCCTGCGCAAAAGCAACGAGGAGATAGCACAGCTGTTTGCCCCCATCGTGGCCAACAACGGCATCGACGAGTCCATGGAGCGCGTCACCCGGGTGGTGGCCATGATGAAGGACCGCGTGAGCTTTGTCAAGGAACTGTGGCCCTTGTGCTCGTTCTTCTTCATCCCGCCCGTGGAGTACGACGAGAAAACCCGCAAGAAACGCTGGAAGGAAGACTCGGCGCAGGCCATGACCGAACTGGCCGACCTGCTGGAGGGCCTCGACGACTTCTCGCTGGAGAACCAAGAGCGCGTGGTGGAAGCCTGGATCGAGCAGAAGGGCTACAAGCTGGGCAACATCATGAACGCATGGCGGCTCACACTGGTGGGCGAAGGCAAGGGGCCCGGCATGTTCGACATCTCTGCCTTCCTGGGCAAGGACGAAACGCTGCGCCGCATGCGCCGCGCCGTCGAGGTGCTGGGCTGATGCGACCGTGCCGAACGCTCCACGAGGGGCGTTCGTGACTGAGTGATTGTAAAGTATTAACGGAAACATTTATATAGATGTACAACGTTGTCATCTATTTGTATCTGGCAGGAGTGGCTGTGGCCAGCCTGTTCAGCAAGAAAGTGAAGAAAATGTGGCGTGGCGAACGCGCCGCATTCTCGGTGTTGCGCGAGAAAGTCGATCCCGACGCCCAATACGTTTGGGTGCATGCCGCTTCGCTGGGTGAGTTTGAGCAGGGGCGCCCCATCATCGAGCGCCTCCGCCGCGACCATCCCGAATACAAGATCCTCCTTACTTTCTTTTCGCCCTCGGGCTACGAGGTGCGCAAAAACTACGAAGGGGCCGACATCGTTTGCTATCTGCCCCTCGACACCATCAGCAATGCCCGCCGCTTCCTGCGGCTGATTCGCCCCTCGATGGCTTTCTTCATCAAGTACGAGTTCTGGTACAACTACCTGCACATACTGAAGCACCGCAACGTGCCAACCTACAGCGTCTCGAGCATCTTCAGGCCCGAGCAGGTGTTCTTCCGTTGGTATGGGAGACAGTATGGGCGAGTGCTGAAGTGTTTCACCAAGTTCTTTGTGCAGAACGAGGTCAGCCGGCAACTGCTGGCCACGCTGGGCATCACCGACGTGGTTATAGCGGGCGACACGCGCTTCGACCGCGTACTGCAAATCAAGCAGCAGGCCAAGCAGCTGCCGGTGGTCGAGGCGTTTGTCAAGGATGCACCCCGCGTGTTCGTGGCGGGCTCTTCGTGGCAGCCCGACGAGGAGATATTCCTGCGCTACTTCAACAGCCACCGTGAGTGGAAACTCATCATCGCGCCGCATGTCGTAGGCGAGGACCATCTTCAGCAGATTGAGCGGTTGCTTGCCGGAAGAAAGGTGGTGCGCTACACGCAGGTGGAGGGCGGCTCAGCCGATGCGGCCCGCCGGCTGGCCGAGGCCGAGGTGCTCGTCATCGACTGTTTCGGGCTGCTCAGCAGCATCTACCGCTATGGCGACGTGGCTTACGTGGGCGGTGGGTTCGGCGTGGGTATCCACAATCTGCCCGAAGCTGCCGCGTGGAGCCTGCCGGTGTTCTTCGGCCCCAACAACGAGCGTTTCCAGGAAGCGCAGGATTTGAAGGAAAATGGGGGTGGCATGGAAATCAGCGACTATGCCGCCTTCGAGTCGCAAATGGACGCTTTGGCGGTCAGTCCCGACTTGCTCGCCGAGCGTGGGCGGAAGGCGGGCGAATACGTCATGGGACGTGCTGGCGCTACAGACATCATCCTCAGTTCTTTGGGTCTATGATTCGGTTGCCAAGGCTTCTGTCGGTTGCGTTCGTGCTTCTTTCGGCCACATTGTTCCTTTCGTGTCTGAAAGATACTTTTGGCGACATCGACTACGGACAACTCTCGTTGCGGAAGCCGGTTTACGAGATGCCCTGCACGGGGCAGCTTCGGGTGCCCGTATTCTATGGCAGCAAGCGCGTTGCCGTCAGCATGGCCGACACGTCGCTGGCAAAAATGACTTTCCGCACCTACTCCGACATGTACTCCAATCTCTGGGAGGAGAACCAAACCGTGAGCATTCTGCTCGAAGGGCGCAATAAAGAGGGCGCAACCTTCGTCGGCGTGAAAGACTTGCGCACACAGGACTCCGTGGCGTTCAAGCTGCGGTTCACTGCCGGCTACGTGGCGATGCTTGTCAGCCGAAGCACCATTCCTGTTTTCAAGGCCAAGGATCCGCAGATGCTGCTCTTCATCGACGGTCACATGAATGCCTATCTTTTTCATTTGAAGTCGTTCCAGGCGGTCAGCCAACTGACGGCCAACGAGCTGGCGGCTCGGGGCGCGGTGGCGTTGGGCGGTGCTGGCAAGAGCCTGAGCGTGAACCTCACATTGGGCGATGCCAAGCTGAATCTGGCTGCTGAACAGGCAGGCTCGGAGGTGCTGGCTTATGTGTTCCACATGCTGGGCGTCAAGAGGGATGGCCTGCCTGCTTCCGATGGCACCGCGCCCAAGAACACGTTGATTCGTTTCGTAGATGCCGCCTCCGACGGCGAAGTGGATTTCCTTTTGCAGCCGTTGCTGTCCATTCCCGACGGAGTGATGGCAGACTAATGCGTCATCTACAGATTTTCATCCTTCTTTTTCGTTTTCATTCTTCATCCTCCAAATACCATTTGGAGTATTCCACATAGTGGCGGGCATAGGACTCAGCCTGGTCGGGACTGGTTTTCTTGATGAACTTGGCCGGAACGCCTCCCCATATCTCGTGAGGGCCTATCACCGTGCGCCCCAGCACCAATGCGCCGGCGGCAACCACGGCGCCTTCGCCCACCACGGCGTTGTCGAGCACGGTGCTGCCCATGCCTATCAGGCAGCCGCGCTTCAGTGTGCAGGCATGCACCGTGGCGTTGTGGCCGATGGTGACGTCGTCCTCGATGATGGTGGGGCCAATCTTGTTGGTCACATGCACCACGGCACCGTCCTGAACGTTCACGCGGTCGCCCATGGTCACCGGGGCCACGTCGCCGCGCACTACGGCATTGAACCATACTGAGCACTCGTCGCCCATCGTCACCTCTCCGACGATGGCCGCGTTTTCGCTGAAATAACACTCTTTGCCCCACTTCGGGGTCAGTCCTTTCACTGATTTGATGATTGCCATATTGGTTTCTTCGTTTTTTGCTTTTTGGGATGATTTGCCTTTTGAAGCGGTGCAAAGGTAGTCATTTTTCCATATTTTCGTCCTTTCTGAACCGGGAAAAAAGGCGGCGGCAGGCAAAAAATCAGGTAAGGGCACAAAAAAAGTAACCCCCGTTTCACAACGAGGGCTACCAGAATGAAAACTTACTTAATTAAACCGCTATTTGTTATTGTTTTATTAGAGAATCTTTATTTTTGAAGTCTTGCATTCGGTTTGAAGTTCCAGAACTGTCAGTGCCGTTTGTGCAAATCTGATTTTGTTCTGTTTTTTTATTGCTGCAAATTTAAATAAAAATAGTTTATCTTCCAAAAAAATAGCACAAAAATTTCGATTTTTTCGACAAATTGTGAATTTTTCTAGTTAAATATTGATGATTTGTTCGTTTTTACAGCTTTTCAATGTGCAGCGTCTGGTCGCAATAATCCACTACGGCGTGGCGATGAGTGATGAAAATGACGGTTTTTTCGTGCGTTGCCAGTATGTTTTGCAGCAGTTGGCGCTCTGTGTCGGGGTCGAGTGCGCTGGTGGCCTCGTCGAAGAGCATGATGCTGCGGTTGCGCAGCAGTGCGCGTGCGATGCTGATGCGTTGCGCCTGGCCTTCGCTCAGTCCTCCGCCCGACTCGGTACACAGCGTGTCGAGTCCGTCGGGCAGGTCGGCCACAAAGTCGGCGCAGGCTGTGTGGAGGGCGGCCAACATCTCCTCGTCGGTGGCATGGAGCTGTCCCAGCCGCAGATTGTCGCGAATGGTTCCGCTCAGCAGCGTGTTGCCCTGCGGCACATAGACAAAGTTGCAGCGCATGCGGGGTGTCAGTTCCAGCTGCTGGTGGCTGTTGTATATTTCCACCTTGCCCGACTGTGGGGCAATGAGCGCCAGGATCATGCGCACGAGCGTGGTTTTGCCGGCGCCCGTCTCGCCGAGTATGGCGGTGCAGCTGCCGGGGCGGAAGTCGAAGCTCAGTCGGTCGATGACGTTCTCGTTGCTGTCGTCGTAGTGATAGGAAGCGTTGCTGATGCGGATGCCGCAGGGGGCGTCCACATTGATGGGGTCGCCCTGCTCTTCCATCGGGTTTTCCTCCAGTTCCATGAGCCGCTCGGCGGCGGTGAACACGCTGACGAAGGCGGGCACCAGCTTGGTGAGCGAGCGGGCGGGAGCCTGAATCTTGTTGACCAGCTGCAGGAAGGCCGTCATGCCGCCGAAGGTGAGTGTGCCCGCCGACATGCGCAGGGCACTCCACAAGAAGGCCACCAGGTAGCCCAGCGCGAAGCCGAAGTTGAGCGCCAGGTTGGAGAGCACCGAGAAACGTGTGCGCCTGACCACATGGCTGCGCAGCTCGCTTTGGGTGTTCTCCAGCTTGTCCACCATGGCGGCGTCGCTCTCGAGCGTCTTGATGAGCATGCGGTTCTGCACGGTTTCTTGCAGCACGCTTTGCACCTTCGAGTCGCTGTCGCGCACTTGGCGGGTGAGTTTGCGCATGCGTCCGAAGTAGATGCGGCTGAAGAAGATGAAGACGGGAATCATCACCACGATGATGAGGGCCAGCCGGTGGTCCATGCTGAACAAGTAGAAGAAGGCTCCCAGGAAGAGCGTCACCGTTGAGAGGGTGCCGGGCAACGTCTCGGTGAGGAAGTTCACCACGTTGTTCACGTCGCCCTCCAGTCGGTTGATGATGTCGCCGCTGTGCATGCGTTCCTTGCCGTGCCACTCGGAGCGCAGGATGCGGTCGAGCATTCGCTGCTGCATGCGGTTTTGCGCCTTGATGCCAAGCAGGTTGCGCACCCAGATGCTGCTGATGCTGATGGCGAAGTTGCACAGCACCAGCAGGCCCATGAAAGCCACGGCCCAGTAGATGGAGCCTTGTTTGGCGTGCGAGGCCACGTCGATGGCATGCTGCACGGCCCACACCTGCGTCAGGCTCACGGCCACGCCCAGCAGTCCGAGCACGGCGTTGAGCACGGCTTGCAGTTGGTTGCCGCGCCACGCGCGCCAGAGCCACCGCAGGGTGACTCGCGCACTGTATTTGCTTTTTGGCATTCTGAGGAGTTTTCGCAGCTGTGTCATCTTTCAGTCTCTTTTGTCCATGCCCCACATCATTTTCTCGCGCAGGGTGGCATAGTATTTTCGTCCGCTCCGTTTGGCAATCCTAATATAATAAGGTGCTTTGCGTATGGTGAGCCGGGTGCCTTCCGAGCATTTCTGCGAGCGTCCGTCAATGGCGATGAGGAAGTTGTGCGAGCGGCTCTCTACGGTGAGTGTTATCTCTGCATCGTCGGGAATCACCACGGGCCTTATGTTCAGACTGTGGGGAGCCACCGCCGTGAGACACATCACGCCCGTTTGCGGCACGATGATGGGGCCGCCGTTTGAGAGCGAGTAGGCCGTTGAGCCTGTGGGAGTGCTCACGATGAGACCGTCGGCCTGGTAGGTGGCCAGATAGTCGCCGTTGATGCTGGTGCGTATGGAAATCATCGAGGCGTTGTCGCGCTTCAGCACGGCAATGTCGTTCAGGGCCTTGGGGCAGATGGCCAGGGGCTCGCCGTCGGTATCCACCTGGATGACGGCATGCTTCTCCACTTCGTAGTCGCCCGTGTAGAGGGCGCGGATGGCAGGGCTGATTTCCTCGGGCCCCACATCGGCCAAAAATCCCAGGCGCCCCATGTTGATGCCCATCACGGGAATGTTCTTTTCGCCCACGAAATGGGCCGTCTTCAGGAACGTGCCGTCGCCGCCCATGGAAAGGGCGAAGTCGGCTTCGAAGTCGTTGCCGTCGATGATGCGTGTGGGCTGTACGTTGAAGCGTTGCTGGGCGGCGAGAAACTCGTAGTACTCGCGCTCCACGTAGATGTCTGCCCCGAGTTGGGCGAGCATCGTCAGTATTTTCTGTATGGAAGCCGACTTCTTGGCCTGATAGACGTTGCCAAAAAGGGCGAATCTCAGTTTTTTTGCCGTCATAAATGCCTGTTTTGAAATCTTTCTGCCCACAATGTGTGGTTGAATGCAAAACATTTTGTATTTTTGCATCGTATAAAAACGTAGTGCAAAAATAATCAATTTTAGCGAATTGACATACTAAATCGACCGAAAAATGACGAAATTGAGCGTAAACATCAATAAGGTGGCCACTTTGCGTAACGCGCGAGGGGGCAACAATCCCAATGTGCTCCAAGTGGCTCTCGACTGCGAGCGGTTTGGAGCCCAGGGCATCACCGTCCATCCCAGGCCCGACGAACGCCACATCCGCTATCAGGATGTGCGCGATTTGCGCCCCCGTGTCACCACCGAGTTCAACATTGAGGGCAACCCCATTGAAAAATACACCGACTTGGTGCTCGAGGTGCATCCTGACCAGGTGACGCTCGTGCCCGACGGAAACGACCAGATAACGAGCAACCACGGGTGGGACACCGTGGAGAACCGTTCGTTCCTGACCGACATTGTGGGAAGGTTCAACGAGGCGGGCATCCGCACCAGCATCTTCGTCGATGCCAATCCACGCATGGTGGAGGCCGCCCGTGAGTGTGGTGCCGCCCGTGTGGAACTTTACACCGAACCTTACGCAGCCAACTATGCCCGCGACCGCGAAGAGGCCATCCGTCCCTTCATCGATGCTGCCATTGCCGCCCGCGAGGTGGGGCTCGGACTCAACGCCGGCCACGACTTGAGTCTAGAGAACCTGGCCTTCTACCACCAGATGATTCCCTGGACCGACGAGGTGAGCATCGGCCACGCCGTCATCTGCGACGCCCTCTATCTGGGGCTCCAGGAAACCATCCGCCGCTACCTGGACTGCCTGAAGTAGTGGAAACGCTTCGGACGTTGCAGAAACAATCCCGCGAGACGGCAAAATAACTCACGGCAATACGCGCAAATTTTCTGGAGAATCTGCACGTAAAACCGAGGAATGGAAAAGAGCGCCTGAAACGGGGGCCGCGAAGTGAAGAAAAAACAATTTAACCTTAACAAACAAATAGTGACTATGGCAAAAGTTTATATGTTCCTGGCCCAGGGGTTCGAAGACATCGAAGCCCTGATTCCGCTCGACGTGCTGCGTCGCGGTGGCGTTGACGTGAACACGGTGAGCATCACCGACCAAAACCTGGTGGAGTCGGCCCACGGAGTGGCCTTGCTGGCCGACTGGACGTTCAACGAATGTGACCTGAGCGACGCCGACCTGCTGATGCTGCCCGGCGGCATGCCCGGAGCCACCAACCTGAATGCCCACAAGGGACTGAAAGAGGCCCTTGTGAAGCAGAACGAGCGTGGCGGCCTTATTTCGGCCATCTGCGCCGCTCCGCTGGTGCTGGGCGGGCTGGGCCTGCTCGATGGTCGCCGTGCCACGTGCTATCCCGGTTTCGAGCAGACGCTCACGGGTGCCACCTATACGGCTGAACTCTGCACCGTTGACGGCAACATCACCACCGGCGAGGGGCCGGCAGCCGCGTTCCCCTACGCCTACACGCTGCTGGCGCGGCTCACCGACCAGGCTACAGCCGACGCCGTGGCCGAGGGCATGCGTTTCGTTCACCTGATGAGCGGCGAAGCATAGAAGGCGGACGCCAGACGGACGATTTACGTAGAATCCGTAAAAACTAGAAACATTGGACTATATCATCATTCTGGCGGGCGGCAAAGGCCTCCGCATGGGGGCTGATGTGCCCAAGCAGTTCCTGCCCGTCGGCGGGAAACCCATACTCATGCGCACCATCGAGCGTTTTCGCGAGTATTCGCCCACGCTCAACATCATCCTCGTGTTGCCCGCGGCGCAACATGAATACTGGCATGGGTTGTGCAGCGAGTATGGCTTCCGTGTCAGCTGTGCCGTGGCCACCGGCGGCCCCACGCGTTTCCATTCCATCAAGAATGGGCTCGCGCTCATTCCCGACGATGCTCAGGGGGTTGTCGGAGTACACGATGGGGTGCGTCCCTTTCCGTCGCTCCGTGTGATTGCCGACTGCTATGCCACGGCGCGCCGGTGCGGAACGGCAGTCCCCGTGGTGAAGGTGGTCGAGACGGTGCGCCATCTCGTGGCTGGCGCCGACGGAGAGACGAAAGAGTCGGTCACCGTGCCCCGCGACGACTACCGGCTGGTGCAGACGCCACAAATGTTCGACATTCAGTTGCACAAACGCGCCTACGCCCAGGACTATACCGACGATTTCACCGACGACGCGTCGGTGGTGGAGGCTTTGGGCCACACCATTGCGCTGGTGGAGGGCAACCGCGAGAACATCAAGATAACCACCCCCTTCGACATGGTGGTGGCCGAGGCCTTGGCATCCATGGAAAAGTAACTGCCACTCCAACGTCGTCCACCCTTCATCACAACGTCATCCACCCTTCATCATCCGTCATTCATCATCCATGTACGACTTGCTGCAACAGGACATCAAGTATCTGCCAGGTGTCGGTCCGCGGAGGAAAGACATCCTGAGCAAGGAACTGGGCATCGAGACCTTCGGTGACCTGTTGGAATATTATCCCTACAAATATGTTGACCGCAGCAAGATTTACCGCATCGGCGAACTGTCGGGCGAACTGCCTTTCGTGCAGATAAGGGGCTACGTGCTCAGTTTCGACGAGTACGAAATGGGGCCGCGCCGCAAACGCATTGTGGCCCACTTCAGCGACCATACGGGCGTGGCCGACTTGGTGTGGTTCCGTGGTACACAGTATGTCTATAACACCGTGCAGGTGGGCAAAGAGTACATCGTCTTCGGCAAACCGACGGTCTATAACGGCCGCTATCAGTTTGCCCATCCCGAGGTGGAGAAGGCCGACGAGGTGGAACTCTCCGAAATGGGCATGCAACCCTACTACGTCACCACCGAGAAGATGAAGAACACGGGGCTCACGTCGCGCACCATCGAGAAACTCACCAAGAGCATGCTCGAGCGCATGAGTCAGCCGCTGCCCGAAACACTGCCGCCTTTCATCGTCAACCGGCTGAAGATGGTGTCGCGCGACACGGCCTACCGCCACATCCACTATCCCAAATCGCTCGACGAGCTGCAGCACGCCCAGGTGAGGCTCAAGTTCGAGGAATTGTTCTACGTGCAGCTTAATATATTAAGGTACGCGAGCGACCAGCGGCGCAAGTATCGAGGCTATGTGTTCCAGCACGTGGGACGGCATTTCAACACGTTCTACCACGAACATCTTCCCTTCTCGCTCACCAATGCGCAGAAGCGCGTCATCCGAGAGATTCGCCAAGACACGTGCAGCGGACGGCAGATGAACCGCCTGCTGCAGGGCGACGTGGGGTCGGGCAAAACGCTCGTGGCGCTCATGACCATGCTCATTGCCCTTGACAACGATTTCCAAGCCTGCATCATGGCTCCTACGGAAATCCTGGCCGAACAGCACCTTGCCACCATCAACAGCTTTCTCGGCGGCATGGACATCCGCGTAGAACTGCTCACGGGCATGGTGAAGGGAAAACGGCGCCAGCAGGTGCTCGACGGACTGGCCGACGGCAGCGTACAGATTTTGGTGGGCACCCACGCCGTGATAGAGGACTGGGTGCAGTTCCGTCGGTTGGGCATGGTGGTCATCGACGAGCAGCACCGCTTCGGCGTGGCCCAGCGCGCCAAGCTCTGGGGCAAGAGCCAGAATCCGCCCCATGTGCTGGTGATGACGGCTACGCCCATCCCGCGCACCCTGGCCATGACCATCTACGGCGACTTGGACGTGAGCGTCATCGACGAACTGCCGCCGGGACGCAAACCTGTGGTCACCCTGCACAAGTACGACAATCAGACCACCAGCCTCTACAACGGCATCCGCCAGCAGATACGCCAGGGAAGGCAGGTATATATCGTGTTCCCCCTGATACAGGAAAGCGAGAAGATGGATTTGCAGAATCTGGAAGAGGGGTTCAAGGTGCTTGTCGAAGCTTTCCCCGAGTTCCGCCTGAGCAAGGTCCACGGGCGCATGAAGTCGAAAGACAAGGAGACCGAGATGCAGCGGTTCGTCAGTGGCGAAACGCAAATCCTGGTGGCCACCACCGTCATCGAGGTGGGCGTCAATGTGCCCAATGCCTCGGTCATGATCATTCTCGACGCCCAACGGTTCGGCCTGTCGCAGCTCCATCAGCTGCGCGGAAGGGTGGGGCGAGGGGCCGACCAGAGCTTCTGCATCCTGGTGACCAACCACAAGCTGACCGACATTACGCGCAAGCGCATCGACATCATGTGCGACACCAACGACGGTTTCCGCATAGCCGAGGCCGACCTCAAGCTGCGCGGCCCGGGCGACTTGGAAGGCACCCAGCAAAGCGGCATGGCCTTCGACCTGAAAATTGCCGACATCGCCCGTGATGGGCAAATCGTGCAGATGGCACGCGACGAGGCGCAGCAAATCATAGAGACCGACCCCACATGCGAAAAAACAGAGTACCAGATGCTGTGGAACCGGCTGCGCGAACTGCGCAAATCAAACATCAACTGGGCGGCCATTTCATGATTTTCTGAATCCTAAAAGATTTTGTTTTGTGTTAAATAGACAATAAAAACTGTTAACGCGCACTCGGATTTGAGTTTTTTTTATTATCTTTGCACCGTATTTTTACATAATCGATGGGTGCTCTTCTTGCCCAACGCTTATTGAATTTTAACTTTGGTCGTAATGACTGACCCAAACAACCGTATATATTATGAGTTTAGAAAAAAGTATTAAGACATTTGTCATATCTGCCCTTTTCGTATTAATAGCCGTACCCTCGATGGCACAGGATCTGCTGGCGCGCCAGGCTCCTGTTGACCGAAAGATGAGAATAGCCGATACTATCTCGATGGAGATAAACTATACGCTGGCTGTTGAGGAAACCATGGAAGAATGGCAGAATACTTTTACCCGACATACCAAATCACTCCCCGAATCATTCAAAATCGATCTTACTCACTTCTGCATGCCTACGCCGAGCCGCGTCATCACGTCGAATTTCGGTGCCCGTTGGGGACGCATGCACAAGGGACTTGACATCAAGGTGTATGTGGGCGACACCATTCGCGCCGCATGGAGTGGAAAAGTGAGAATTGTGAAATATGAGGCCGCCGGATATGGCAAATATGTGGTGATTCAGCACTACAACGGACTGGAAACCATCTACGCCCACATGTCGAAGCATCTGGTGCGCGAAGGCGAGACCGTTCGAGCAGGCGAACCCATCGGACTGGGCGGCAACACCGGTCGAAGCACTGGTTCGCACCTGCATTTCGAAACACGCTACAAGGGCATTGCCCTCAACCCGGCGCTGATGTTCGACTTCCGCGCACAGGACGTTACCGGCGACTACTACGTCTATAACCGCAGCACCTACAACCGCGACTCCAACGAAGCCAGCCGTCTGCGCGGCAAGCGCGGCAATGGCGGCTACACCCGCAGCGAGGTCATCGGAACGGCTCGTGCCGCACAAGAGGAGCGTTCGTCCAACAGAGTGGTTGCGCAGACCATGGACAACAGCAGCAAACAGTACCACAAGGTGGTTTCCGGCGAGACGCTCTATTCCATTTCGCGCACTCGTGGCGTGTCGGTGGACGAACTCTGCCGCCTGAACAACCTGAGAAAGAACACCAAGGTGCGTGTTGGTCAGATTATCCGCTACTCTTAAAAAAACAGAAAAAAATTCTTATATCATAAGATAATAAATCACCTGCGAAGAAAGCCCGTCAGCGTTTTTGCTTACGGGCTTTTTTAGTGGGTGATGCTGTGTTCCCCCGATATTCTTTTGGTTGCAGTTCTTATGGCCGCAGCGGCAGTTCTCTTGGCCGCTACCGCCGTGCTGTTGCCGCAGTTAAAGTTCTCTTGGCCGTTGCCACTGTTTTCTTGACTGCTTCGACGTGCTGTTGGGTGCGCCGCCGTTCTATTGCGGCTTCTTGAAAACCGCCCTTACGGCAAACCACATGTGCATGGCAATGGTGGTGAGCCACCCGTAGTGGCGCACCATGACGCTGAACCGCTCGCGGAGCGAAGCGCGGTGGTGGAGCGTGGTTTGGCCTTCGCGCAGATAGTGGCAAACCACGGTGTGCAGGTTGACCAGTTCGCGCTGTTGCTGCTCGCAACGTTTCATTACGCGTATGCACCAATCCACATCGGCCGAGTAGTGGAACTGTTGGTCGTAGGGCTCTTGGCGGGCAATGTCGGTCAGTGCGTAGAAGGCCTGGTGGCAGACAAGCATGCCCTGGCGGAACGAGCGCCACGTGAGGTGTTCGGGCGGCGCCAGGCGGCGGTGGGAGAGAAACCGTCCTTGGGCGTCGATGATGTCGGTGTCGCCATAGAGCACACCGGGCTTGTGCTCGGTGTCTATTTTGTCGGCTATTGTGAGCAGCGTGTCGGCGTCAGCCAGCCGGTCGCCGGCGTTCAGAAAACAGATGTAGTCGCCCGTAGCGCGGTTGAGGCCCTTCTGCATGGCATCGTAGAGCCCCTTGTCGGGTTCCGAAACGATGACGATTTCGTGTCGGCTGGCCGATTGCTGGTTGCGCAGTCTGTAGTCGCGAGCCATTTGCAGTGTGTCGTCGGTCGATGCTCCGTCGATGATGATGTGCTCCACGTCGGCATACGATTGGTTGAGTACGCTCTCGGCTGTCGGCATGAAGGTGTCGGCAGCGTTGTAGGTGACGGTGACGAGGGTGAATTTTATCATGTTTCAGAGTTTGAAGTGCTTGGTGGCAAGAGCTTGGTTGTAGAGTTCCTCGTATCGCAGCGCCACGCTCTGCTGCGAGTAGTTGTGGGCCACCTTGCGAATGGCCTGTTGGCTGGCATCGCTGTAGTCGCACTCGCTGAGCACCCAGCGAATGCCGCGGGCCAAGTCGGCGGCGTCGCGGTAGGCTGCCACGTAGCCGTTCTTCAGGTGGTCTATCTCCTCGGGAATGCCGCCCACGCGGAACCCCACGCAGGGCACTCCGCAGGCCATGGCCTCCATGATGGTGTTGGGCAGATTCTCCGACAGCGAGGGCAGCACGAACACGTCGGCGGCATTGTAGGCATCGACCATGCGTTGCGTTTCGTTGATGTAGCCCAGTGCATGGACGGGGAAGTCCAGCTGGTTCTCGTACTCTTCGGCATGGCCTCCGAGCACCACGACGGCGGTGCTCTCGCGCATGTCGGGATGCTCGGCGGCCAGCTGTCGGCAGGCTTCCATCAGGTAGCTCATGCCCTTGTTGGCGTTGGTGGCCCGCTGCGAAACGAACAGCACCAGCCGCTTTTCCTGCGGCAGTTGCAGTCGCTGGCGAGCCTGCTGCTTGTTGGTGCGTCGGAAGATGTGGGTGTTGATGGGGTTGGGTATGCATTCCACCCTCTGTCCCCTGAGAAGCGCGCTCTGTCGCGCCTCGCCCTGCAGCCATCTGCTGCAAGCCACGAAGGCGATGTGCTGTCCGCTGAGCATTTGTTGCTTGCGGGCCCATGTGCGGGCGGCCAGGTCGTTCTCGGAGCCGCCGCCCGGCAGGTATTTGCACTGGCGGCAGGCAGTCTTGAACTTGTTGCAACCCAGCGTGAGGTGGCAAATGGCCGTGGCGGGCCACATGTCGTGCATGGTCCACACCACGGGTTTGCCCGAACGGAGAATCTTGCGGATGTTGGCCAGCGACAGCATGCCCTGGTTCACCCAGTGCAGGTGGATGATGTCGGCCTCCTTGAACTCTCGCAGGCGGGTGATGTCGTTGCCAGTGTTGGCGATGTCGAGGTCGAAGAGATGCTTTCGGCTGAAGCGCAGCCGGCAGAAGATGCACCACCGTTCCCACAGGAAATGCCAGCGACGGTGCAAGCCCGTGCTGAGCCCCACCACGGTGAGTTGCTGCGTTTCCTTGTCGCGCACCAGCATCTTGGCCTTCACGCCGCTGTTGTTCAGCGCGTCGGTCAGTCGCTTGGCTGCCAGAGCTGCACCTCCGGCCTGTTCGCTCGTGTTCACTATCAGTACTTTCATGAGTGGATGTATGTTTTCTCAATCAGCTGTTTTCCATTCTTTGAAACAAAGATACGGCAAATTTGATACAGAAGCAAGAAAAAAGGCAAAAAAGTGGCTGTTATCGCACACAATTAGTTGATTTACGTCAAGAAAGCGGGCAAAAACCGAAAAAATGCCCGTCAAAGTATTGCTTGGAGCGCAAAAACATTGTACCTTTGCATCGTCAAAAGGTTAATAGATTGTTTAGGTTAGTAGTAATAGATTTAGGTTTTTAGTTATTTAGATTTAAGGTAAGTTTAACAAGATTGCTTTCGTTAAGGATGACAATGGTGGACCGTGAGGCTCCCATTTCGTTTTGAAAAGGATTTTTAGTTAAACATAGGCGATACGCTGGTGCTCGTTGATGAGTATCAGCGTATTTTTTTTTATTGCTGTCCGCTAAAACTCAAATGACCATTAAAAGTCTTCCGCAAAGCCGATAAACAGGCTTTGCGGATACTTTTTTCAAAAAGTAAG
>OCTX010133139.1_pt1 | contig 46990 bp, 24 predicted proteins | sample 1539691 | NCBI WGS metagenome assembly OCTX01 (sample SAMN02144231, study PRJEB22623) | gut metagenome | biome: sheep rumen | host: Ovis aries | place: New Zealand
AGAGTAGGAGGCCGCCATCTTTTCAAAAAGTGAGCCGGAAGTTTTGCGCTTCCGGCTTTTTTGTGTTCTTTGCGAACTGGACGATTCTGCCTTTATTTTGTTACTGAAATTATTCATTATGGGCCTAAAAACTTGCTTTATGTCAAGTGTAATCGATTGCATGGAAAATTTTTGGTTAAAAGTTTGGAAGTTTAAATTATTTGTGTTATCTTTGCAATCGAATAAGACTGTTATATTATGTTTACTCTGCAAAGTTATGCCAAGCCGGCCTATGGTCGTGCCGCAACATCCGTAGGATGCTGTAGGTGTAAACTTTTGCTGACACTCTGTAACCCAATTACGTACAACCGCTTTTCGCGTACCTTGAATTATTTATCAGCCGCAAGACCGCCTTGCTATGGCGTTGCGTAATCGTATCGGCTGAATTAGTGTCCGCCCAGTCCGCGATGGACTCTCTTCCCTGGAGCTTCGATGCTCTTGAGTTTTATACATATTTAATCTGCTTTAAAACAGTAAACACTATATATACTCTTTAATAACTAATTAATTAATACATACAACAATGAAGAAGGTTTTATTTTTAATCGTTACGTTGGTCTGCGCCGTAACTGGGGCGTGGGCGGACACGAATGTCAATCTTAGTAGTGATGGAACTCTCACTATTACGACGACTGAGGCTGGGACATTGTCCAGTTTATCTTTTACTGATGAGCAAAAGGCTACTACTACAATTGTGTTAGTAGGTAAGTTCTCGTCAGCTGATCTTCAAGCGATTAATCGTGACAAAGGTTTTACAAGTGTCACGACTGTTGACATGTCGGATGCCGTGTTTAATGCTGCAACCAGCAATAGTCATATGATTTTTAGTTCTGAAGACGCTCGGACTTCTTATAATGGCAATATTTCAGATAATGCTAAAAGTGTCGTCGGTAGCTTGTACAAGAGCGAATATGGTAAGGAAAGTTTTATTTATCAATTGCAAGAAGTCAATAACACAAGACATTGGGTTTTAGTATTATCATTACCAGAAGGAATAACTGCAAAAACACCTGCATCATGGGTGAATTTGAATGCTATTATTAATGATAATGGTGAAGCTGTTTGGATTCAAGATATCAATAACCAAAATATAAATGTTAATGACTATATTCAATTTGAACAGAATAATGATGAATTAGGATGGCAACGTGTTTCATCTATTACTGAAGGCGAAACTCATGATTTAGAAGGAAGAATCTATGCTTCAACAGACGCAATGGAAGATCCGGCTTCTGCAGACCTCTATGCCGTAGTCGGTGGCTCTGAAAAGATGTACAAAAGTGGATCATGGGGTGATGTTACCGAAGTTTACGACTGGACGCAGATGAAGTTCAACTATTGGAATGGTCTTGAGGAGATAGTGTTACCAGCAAATATTAGAGCCGACCAATTGGACCAGAATGATTTCTACGGAGACAATAATAAATGCACGTTGCTGAAGGTAACGTCTGGAAATACTTACGCAGTTGTTACTCATGATGGTGATAATAGAACGGCACAGGTATTTGCTGGCTCTGATGCAGAGTATGACAGGATGAAGGCAATTGTGTGTTGGGCTAATTTTATTAATCAAGATAAGGTAACCTACGAGAGTCTTTCGGGTGACTATATAAGATATGATGCTAATACAAAAATCGCTGAGGTTCGTGTGACTGAAGCTGGCAGCTTCTCGAAATTATTTAAAGGAGAGAGTAATTATGAAACAGGTACCGTATTCCGCTTCATTGACGAATGCGAAAACATTAGTGCCGCTGACCTCAAACTGCTGGCAACATCTGAAGGTAAATTCTATGTTGACCTTTATGACGTTAAAACGAGTACAGGTATAGAAGATGCTATAGCCAAGTTGAAGGGCGAAAGTGAGTCAGATGAAACATTCAATGCGCGGCCGGATGGTGTTATTGATTTAATGCGTGTAGACAACACGCAGTTCCGCGGCTTGCTGCTGCCTCAAGATCCCAATAAAGTTGGCACCACGCTGATTCAGGATAGAGCTGAGGATAAGGGTGAAACAGAGGGCCAAGATGGACGAATGGCTACCTGTGCAGAATTCATTGCATATAATAATGGCAGTGTTACGACGATGCATATTTATAAAGAAAGTTCTAATGGCGATTCTTATAAGCAGCGTCTTGAAACTCTAAAGACCAAGCTGCTTGATGCGCATGTAAACGATCAAAACGAAAAGGTTATAGAAAAGGCTACGACTACGTATGTCGTTTCCACTAACTATGCAGTAGAGATAGAAGACATCTCTCTTATAAAGGGTAGTGCAACTGCCACCATTGTCCATACGTACAATAACGAGATGGTGAAGGATGCTACCGATATCAATCCGTCAATGATTGTTTACCCGGCTAATGCAGGTGCTTTTGCTACAGCAAACAGCCTGACGAACATCAAGAACACGCCAAAGCTCGAAAAGCTGAAGTTTACTGGTTCTATCAGTTCTACAGACATCTCTGCTCTCAATGATTTCAAGAAGAGAGACGAGAACGGCAATATAATCGATGGTCAGTATAACGGCCCCAAGGTGTTAGACCTTTCCGAGATACCAGCAGCACAGATCACTCAGACAATTTTGGCTCAACTTACAAATACAGCTATTGAGTATATCATCCTGCCTGCCGGATTGACGGAGCCTGTAGTCGGTGACTATTCTGCTTTGACAAATCTGAAGGCCGTTATCTCGTCGAATAAGCAGGGTGATGCTGAGCACAATCTAACTGCCTATGTCAAAGTTGCAGGCTCACTGTTGGAAGCTCGCCGTCTGGCTACAGGAGATGTAGGCTCTCCAGTTATGAATTTCACTCATGTGACGCTTGCAGGTAACTTGAATCTTCAAGATATCAAGACCGGTGATGGTGGCGCCCTTAAAGGAGAGCAAGATAATATTACCTCTCTTGATATCTCGGATGCAGTTTTCGCTAATAATAGCGACATGAACTTAGGCAGCAGTGGAGCTGGGTTAATAAATCTTACAGAAGTAAAATTGCCTACAGACGATGAAATGACAGTGATTCCAGAGGGATGCTTATATGGCTGCTCGAAGTTGACGAGCCTCCATATACCATTTAATTATACGACAATTGGGTGGGAGGCTTTCCGTGAAACAGGCATTGGCCATATCACAACAGAAGATGCAAACCGTGCCCTGATTGACAATGGGCCGAATACTTATACGCTCTCTGCTAATATTGCACTGCTTGGTAAGTTGGGAGATGGAGCTCAAGAAGGAAGCGCTGTGTTCCCGAGTCAAAAAGGTGTAACTGACGTCTATTGTATGGCTTCGAGAGTTCCCACATGTTATCCATATACATTCCCTGCAGACGTAGTCTACGGCAATGGTGGTATGGGTGACGGACCTTATTGTCGTGAAAAGTACATTAAGGGTGAAAAAGAAATCATTGCTCTGCTTCACTTCCCCAGCGAAGAGTCTTTTAACAAAGCTACAGGTAATACTTCAGGTAGTAAAGAAATAGACTATAATACGTTGAAGCAGAAGTACACTGATCCAACCAGAAATTACAATAAAATAGATCAGACTGGTGCTGTCGATGCCAATGGTAATGCTCTTGTCTGGCCTGACCAAAAAGAACTGTTGGTTGCACGTAAACAGGCAGAAAAGGGATATATATGGGAAGACTGTACTTATCGCTACGCTCCTGATGGACATCTCGAAGATCCTGATTATCCTGAGGGCGATATTAGTAATGATTTCTTCCCCGAATACGCTGGTTGGCATGAGTTCGTCCTCTCGCAGGCAACGTATGTGAAGCCTGATGAGCACGTTGTTGACGACGTCGTCTACAACTACTACGTTGATGCAGGTTGGTACACCATCTGCATACCCTTCGACCTCAGCTACAACGATGTCGTTAAGATGCTGGGTGTGCCTAAGAGTACTAGCAAAGAAAGAAGTTTCATCGTTAAAAATGGTCAAGTACAGAATGAGGTGACTGAGAAAGACTTGATGCCCGATATCCGCCAGTTAAGAACTGTTCAGCGTACGAAAGGTGAAGGGAGCAAGAACAACACAATCATTTTCCGCTTGACACCGGATTTGGCAGACCAGGACAATAAGACGGCCAAGTATCTTGACTTCAAAGAAAACGGTGACAAATGGGATTATAAAATGCTCTCCGCTAAAAAGAATGGAGAGACCGATGATCCGACCTGCATGGTTGGTGGTCGTCCTTACATTATCAAGGCCTACAAGAGAACTTACAGAAAGGGAGAGGGAGAGACGGCTACGTTTGACGACGAGACCATTCCCTCGCAGAACATCGGCTTGTATATCCTGAAGCACTACGCTGACGACTTCAAGGAGAGTGCATCGTGCCTCAACAACGATGGCTACTACGAGCAGCTGAAAAAGTATACCTATAAAAAACTCAACGGGGACCAATATGAAGTCGATGAAATTGCTGACGGCGGAAAAACCATGAAATTTGCCAAGCCCTACGAGAACCACAAAGTGCAGGCTGTAAATGGTGCTGAAGGTGCCGGTGAATTGTCCTTTACAGAGGATGGGAAAACGAAGAGGTACTATTACACGATGGTCGGCCAGTTCTGGGAGCAGGATCTGCCTCAGTACTGTATCTATATGAGTAAGGAAACATGGTATCGCTATACCAATCCCTCGCTTAAATTCAAGTGGGCACCCTACAAGGTTGTCATTATGGCAACGCCCGAGGTAGACGAAGAGACGATTAATAAATTCGAGCCTGCAGATATGCCCGCTGCCGAACCGATTTTGGATGAGCTTTGGGCTTCAACTACTGTAGCCAAACCGATGCTGCCTCAGATTCCCAAGACAGAATTACATCCGGTCGGTGGCTTCCGCGACTTCAAGAACTGTTTCTTCCCAATGAATATGCCGGGAACCGACGACTTAATCTCTGGACCGCTGAAGTTGGCCTTCTTTGGACGTGACGACTATGACTTTAATAAGCCAGGACATCATGAAATTGCCAACCATAACAATACTCGCTATGTGTTTATGCTTGACGGAGACGAAGAGGTGGTAGAGTTAGACGAGAATGGTAATTCCGTAACGGCTATCGCCACGCTCGACGGTGAGACTCAGGGTACTGCTGGTACCTCTAAGGTCTACAACCTCTCAGGACAGTATGTGGGCAACTCCACCGAGGGCCTCTCTAAGGGTATCTATATCGTTGACGGTCGCAAGATTGTTGTCGACTGATGTTGGACTAAAAATAGAAAGCTATGAAACGCAGATATTTAAAGCCAGAGTCGAAGACGCTTTTCCTACGGACGGGTGCATTCATAACTGCTGGATCGAATGATACAGAGTCAGGTATTTCAGGACAGGGGGGAAATGGTGATGATGATGACCCTGTTACGCCAATAACCCCGGGAACTACAGATCCAAATGCTTCCCGCTACCTAAGAAGAAGCATGTGGGAAGAATAGATTGACATAAACTAACAGCGGAAATAGCGGCGGCAGAAACCTGCCACCGCTTTTCGGCTTAAACAAACGACAATATGCACGGAAAGAAAACAATCTTGATGGCTGCTTTAGCCTTTATATCGTCACTGGCCACTGCCGCCGACAACATCACGTTTGAAGACGAGAACGTGAAAGCTCTATGCGTGGCAAACTGGGACTCAGACCACGACGGCGAACTCTCCTTGGAGGAGGCCTCGGCGGTGAAGACACTCGGCAAGGTGTTCCGTGAGAAGAAGACGATAGCAACGTTCGACGAGCTGCAGTACTTCCTCGGTCTGACCGCCATCGACGACTATGCCTTCTACAAGAGTACTATCCAACGGGTGACGTTCCCGCCCACGGTGACGGCTATCGGCGAGTACGCCTTCAGCGGTAGCAGTATTGGCAGCGAGCTGAGGGTGCCCGGCACGGTGAAGGACATCAAGCGCTATGCCTTCTACAACTGCAAGCAACTGAACACGGTGCTGCTCGGCGAGGGTGTCGAGACCGTCGGCTATCACAGTCTGTCAGGGCCTATCCGCCTGCTGTCGTTGCCCGAAAGCCTGACGTTCATGAGTTCGTATGTCATCGATCCTTACACCAGCTCGTCGTCGTCGGGGATGTTCATGCCCGAGGGCGATCTATTCGTGTTCACCAAGTCGGCTGTGCCGGCGGCTATCAACGACTATGCCTTCTTCTATGTGTTTGCCGATTGCCACCTGATAGTGCCTTTCGGCTGCACAGCGGCCTACAAGTCCGTTTGGGCGTGGTCGCAGTTCGGCGAGTACATCGAGGTGGGCGACGTGAACCGCGACGGGCGGGTAGACGTGGCCGACCTGACGCTGCTGATAGCCTACATTGGGGGGCGGGAACATACTGACATGGACGCCCGCATTGCCGACGTCAACGGCGACGGCGTGCTCGACGGCGAGGACGTCAGCCAGCTCTGCCAGTATCTGCTTGGTTCGTGACATAAGAACAGGTTTTTGACATAATAACATAAGAACAGGTTTTTGACATAATAACATAAGAACAGGTTTTTTAGACATAATAACATAAGAACAGATTTTTCTTGTTATAATTTTGGTGGGTTGGAAATTTGTTCGTATCTTTGCGGCGGCGGAACGGAAATCAGTATACATATGAGTAGAAGACGAGAAAAAGCAAAACCCCAACAGTCAGTACAAACTGATTTGCATCGTTAGTGCAAGATTTGGCCGACATGCGTTGGTTGATTTACATTTTGAGCGCATTTATTTCAGCATTACTACTAATTGTAGGACTAATTTTAACTAATAAAAAAGGATGATATGGGAACTTTATTCTTATTAGCCTATTTAGGGATACCGGCAGCAATTTTCCTGTTGTACTGTCTAACGCCACGGGGAAAAGAATGGCTTAGACATAATAATCTGTTGTGAGATGTACTGAAGAATATGGAGACATTGAACAGAATGCCTTGGGCTGCACAGAGCTCTGTGTTCCAACGGCTGGCTGAGATTGCCGAGGTGAGTGCAATGACGAAGGAGGAACGCCAGGAGTACGACGGTGCGTTAAAACGCTACCGTGACACGCTGAATGTTATTCGTGGTGCCGAACAAAAAGGTCGCGCCGAGGGTCGTGCCGATGTGGTTAAGGCTATGCGGATGAAAGGCTATGCCGATGAGGATATCATGATGATAACGGGTATCTCTCCCGATGAGTTGATGAGTAGTGAGCATATTTGACATAATAACATAAGAACAGGTTTTGGACATAATAACATAAGAACAAATATCATAAGTACAGATTGACGGGTGTACATAAAATTGTGTTATTATGTTATTATGTCCTAAAATATGTTCTTATGTTATTATGTCTTAAATTGTGTTCTTATGTTACTATGTCCTAAATCTGTTCTTTTGTTATTATGTCTAAAACAGTTATTATGTCTTGCGCTAAATCAAGGGAAAACGTTTACGTCGAAATTTTTAGCAACATTTTTTTGTCAGTTTAAAATAATGTAGTATCTTTGCGCCCGCATTTTAGAATGCTGAAAAAGGCGTTTCGCTGAGTTGTAACAACGGAGATCTGGACAATTTCCTCAAGGCAACTAAACATATAAATCGGCTGAGACGGCCACGCCCGGGCATGCACCGCCATGCACAGCTGCGCGCAGCGTAGCCGTGTGTTGGCCTTAGCTCCCGGGGCGTGGAAATCCCTTTAGGAGAGCCGATTGTTTATGTCCTCGCCGGGCACACCCCGGCAGTCCCCATTCCCGTTCGTACCTTGGACAGGCCGTGAGGCCCCCGCTTGTCGCGCCGATGCAACCCCATCGGGCTGTCGCCTTCATTAAAAGCTGTAACTAATAATAACTAATAAATAAATCAAAAGAATGAAAAGGTATTTACTTTTTTTATTGATGTGCGTCTGCGCGTCCGTAGGGGCGTGGGCTGCCCCTGCTGCTATAGGGTCTACCCAGTCGACGTATGAGGTGACGACCACCGCGAAAAATGGCAAGACTGTATTAACCATCAATCTTGCAGCAGCGAACGACCTAACGACTTCGGGGTGGGTCGGTGAACATGATTTTGGAGGTTCCGCTCCCGATGAGTTTAAGACGGCTGATTGTATTGTCATTACCGGAACTATTGGTACTTATGATGCTAAGAAGATCTCGAATTTCAGCTATTCGCTCTTGAACCTGTCTGGTGCCACACTGGCAGAAGGATTAAACAGTACTAATTTTTATGTGAAAGGACCTTCTGCTGGCATCATTCTTCCTCAGGGTATCACTGCAACGCAGTGGCTGCAAGGTAATGATAACCCACATCAATATAGGACTTTATTCTCCATCAATGGGAATACGGTAACAGCTGATATATATAATAGTAGTACAGAAAATGCCTTCGCTGACATCATGAAGTATGAGAAGGAGGATTATCATTTCTTTGGAGACGATACGGACAACAGCACTGGCTGCACCGTACTGACTATTAATCAGCTCACCAAAGATGAATCAAACAACTATACAGAAACAGGCGTCGCGCTGAGCTCAGACATTATCAACGGCATCAACACGGCTAACAGTGACTTCACGACCATCAATGTCGAGAATGCGTCGGCCTCCAATCTCTCTATGGTAATTACTAATACTCATGTCACGACGCTGAATCTTTCTGGTCTTAACTTAAGCGGAGAAGTGACGCTTGATATTGGCGGCGATGCTACTAATGCCGCCAAGATGCAGTTACAATCACTGAACCTCTCTAACATGACGGTGAAGACGGTAGATGCTTCGCAGGTTAGTACGCTGGCAAATGTTAATCTTTCCGGCGTAAATATTACTTCTGTCAACTTTTCCAGAGCGAATGAAAATTATGAGAATCTTCGTGTGACTGTAGACAACTCTTCTTTGCTTAATGCTTTTACGCCTAAGGCTGAAACGATGTGGCCAAATGACGAAGAGGATCATGTTATGAAAACTGCTGTCGTGTATTCCGGCACCGACATGTATCTGCACGACGGATATGCAGGCGTTGCTGACGACAATAGCGATTTCAAGAACTATGTGTTCTGGTATCAGGGCGTCAACGACCCCACTGGCATCGCAACCCTCAATGCTAAAGGCAGTATTCAGGCAACTTTGCTGTCAGAAGCTTACGATAGTAATAAAACGTTTACGAAAGTCAAGATTGACGGCTATCTTACCAAAGAAGGTCTGGCAGACCTTTCTAAAATCAACGCAACAGTTCTTGACCTCTCTGACCTCGACCTTACTCATGAGGGCGCTTGCTCGATAACAGACATCAGCGAGCAGTTCTGCAAGACAAACTGGGACCTTAATTCGAATGTGAAATTTGTCATACTGCCTGAAGGAGCCACCAGAGAGCTGATCCTAAGTGCCGACAAGGTGAGCGGTCTGAAAAATGTATATTCGCTGGTGTCATTTAAGCACGACGGCGACAAGTTCGACTTTACGGCCTACAACCGCGTCAGCGGCACGTTGGCTCCTGCACTTGTTGCTGGTGGTAAGGGGGTGGTGAACCAGAATATGAAGTACGATAGTCATAACACCTATACTCCCGAGATGACTCCGAACCGTTCGAAGTCTGTTACGATTTCAGGCCATATCAATGCTTACGACCTCGCTTCGGGACAGACTAAGCTTGACGCTGATGGGCATCTGATGTTCAACAAAACTTATGCTGACGAGAGCGCTGGCGTTGACGATCGCATCAATGTAGGCACAGTGACACCTTACGGTGGCCTCTCTGGTAATAACTCCGGCCCCATGAGCCTCGACCTGAAATATGCAGAAATCGATGGCCCGCAATACATTAATGATATTATGGTCAGCTCCTTGGTAAATGTCAACCCAGGCCCGTTGAAGTATGTCATTATTCCTGAGACGGAGAGCGTGAAGGAGACCCCCTCGTTCTTCATTACCCATAACGACGTAAAGGAAATCTGTATCCCCTCGAACATTGAGGTCATCCGTACGCACTTTGCCCCCTCTGTAGACCACATCTGGACTACAGGCTATAAAGTAGGACAGGCCGGCGGCGACCCTCGTGACCTGAGATACGACAATGGTTGCTATAACAGTAAGGAGGACGAGAACAATCCTGCCACGTCCCCCTCGTATGGCTATACCGATTTGTCTTTCTCGGCTTCCAGCCTCTATCCGTTCGGTACCTACACCTTCTCGAGCAACCTGAAGATGATTGAGACGGATGCATTTGCCAACACCAACCCCTGCGTTAAGGATGTCTACGTGCTGGCCAAGAAGGCTCCCGAGTGTCATGTTGACGCCTTCAATACCAAGATGTATGTTGGTAATGGCGGTTACGATCCGCACATTGAGAACGGTGTGATTACCCGCGACTCTTACGTCAACGGTAACCAGTGGATTACCATGCTCCACTATCCGCGTGAATGTACCTCGCCTGAGGTGCAGCGCTATACCGACCCTACGCGCCAGTACTCTATCGCTTCGAACGAGGTCGACGGTAAGGGCGGTGTGCTTTACTATCCGGCTCAGGGCGAATTCATCGCTGCCTATGCTCAGGGCACCACGGGCTATCTCTGGAATGCCTGGGACCGCACTTACGAGTGGGGTATGCTGAAGTCATCAGCAAATATTACCGATGCCTGGTCGATTGCCAATCAGCAGAAGGCTAACGGCTACTTCCTGGCGAACCCTGACCTCACCGAGTATCCCGGCGATACAAAGTACACCTGCACCTCGTTCTACGATGTCACGGCTGATGGCTGCCTTGAACAGCCTGCCGGTCTCGTGCCTTATTACGACGTTCGTTGGAATGAGCGTGTGCTGAGCGACAAGGGCGACGGCATTCAGCTCTATCCCGCCATTGCTGAGGATAATACAAAGACTGAATATAGGTATGTTGTTGCCACGGATCAAGACTTTGCCAACAATATTACGGTTTATACGCTGAACAGTTCTGGTGGCTATGACGTGTATACTGGCTCTTACGACGCCGGTACTACCTATTACAAGCGCGTCCAGACGCAAGAGACAAACGAGGATGGTTCGCCGAAGTTCGATCCCTGCGATAACGGCTCATACGTGCAAGATACTCGCTACGTGGAGGCTGAGAATGGCGGTTTTGTGCGCGAGCGCACTGTCAGTAGCTATGCGCAGACCAACAAGCCCATAGAGGGTGTTGATACGTATTATTCTGATCAGGGAACAACGGCTGTTACGCCGAATGTCGGCAGCGGATTCTACTATCAGGATGGCATGAAGAACGTCTATAGTGATGCGGTGTATGCTCCAGTAGCAGGTGTTTCTACTTATTATAAAAAGGAGTGGAATAGCTCTACAAACCAAGATGAGTATATTGTAACTCCAATACTTTTCCAGGCTACTTATTATTATAAAACTGGTAAAACTGTACCAAGAGGCTGGGTGCAGGAATGGTACAGCGACGCAAATGCGTCTATGGATCATTACAAACTTGTTGACGGTCAATATGTCAAAGACGAGAATGCTACCTGGAATAATCAATATTATGTTTATTATACAGATTTGATTGATGAGTATCTTCCAGCTACATCACCTGTTGATGGAGTTGCAACATACTATTATTATGGTTGGAATGGTGGAGTTCAAGGTTATTATGTACAGGATCCGGTATACTATTCTGGAACTTACTATTACGTAACAGGTGAATCCCCCAAAATCGTGACCGCCCAGAACACCGACTATAACTCCGCTACGACCTACTACACTGATGCAGCCGGTACAACGGAGGCAACGGAAGTGACGTTCGATCAGAGCTATTATTACCCCGTCTACAACGACACGTACAGACCATATACGGCAGCAGACGGCAACGCAAAGCAATATAAGTTAGAGACCTACTACCGCGAGGCTACTACCGACGACGGCAGCGCCCAGCGTTACTGCCCGGTAATGAAGGACGTAGAGTTCAACCCCGTCACCGCCAAGAATGACTATCGTGGCTGGCACCAGTTCGTGCTGAATGCATACGCCAAGAATACCGACATTCCTCTGCAGCCGAGCCGTTCATATCAGACTGATAATGACTGGTGGACTATCTGTCTGCCTTACGACCTGACCTATAATGAGGTGATGCTGTTCTACGGTGATGTCAATGAGTCTGGTGAGGCAGATGCCTTAAAGGTTCCCGTAGTCTGCCTGCTTTCAAATGTGGTGCGCGACCCGGCGAAGAAGCATATCCGTCTGAACTTCTCGAGCAACCTGATGACGCACAAGGCCACGAAGACGGGTGGTGAATGGATAGTATCTGACGAAGCCCCCAACCATGATGTCTCTGCTGATGCTGATGTCATCATCCACGCTGGTGTGCCTTACGCCATTAAGCCCATGTTCAAGCCCAATGCCGGACGCCAGTTCGATGTCTATGGTCAGACGAGCGTCAATACTGACATCTCTGCAGGCCGTATCACAGCTACCTCAGACAAATATCCCGGCCTTTATGAGAAGTTGAAGGCTGCCGAGAATATTGCCGGTGCTGAGTTCCGTGCAATGCAAGAGGATAACCTCTATACAGTGCCCTGTCTGATTCCTGCCGACCAGGCTAAGGCCGATGAAGTGGTTGACGAGACGATTATCACTTATGACCGCGTAGACTATAAGCGCTCTAACTCGCTCGACTATACCTTCGTGGGTGCCCTTCAGCGTAACCTGATTCCGCCGTTCAGCTACTTCATGGGTTATAAGAACACTTCGCTCTTCGTCTATGCTGACTACGACACCCCGGAGTTCGAGGCAAACAAGAAGGAGACTACCCCCGACTATCGCAATACCTATAAGTGGACAAACAACGCCTGCGTCATCTGTCCTAACCTGCTAAGTTCTTCGTGTAAGGAAACGCAGAAGGGCGAAAACAATAAGTACAACCTGATGAAAGGCTCTCACAATGGCCTCGTCACAGAAGCCACATCTTCAGCCCCGGCCCGTTGGAAGATTCTTGAGTATGGTACTCTCGGCAATATGAGCATATTGACCGACGACCGTTTTGCTGACACGGGTGCTCCTTCACGTGGCATCTTCGGCCTTGGCGACGAGATCCACTATGGCAACGACATGAAGTATGCTGTGGTTGACGGCGTGGAAAGCGTAGAGACCGGTGAGGAGGCTGTAAGCCGTGCCGACCGTAAGGTCTACTCAATTAACGGACAGTATATGGGCGATTCAAGGCAGAGCCTGAAGAAGGGCATATACATTATTGGTGGTAAGAAATATGTTGTTAAGTAATTAAGAAAGGAGGAAAATGAAATGAAAAGAATGTATATACAGCCTGAGTCTAAAGTGGTCTGCATGAAGTGTAAAGTGTCTTTCTTGGAGGGAAGTCCAATCTCAGTGAATTTTGATGACCAGCGTCCTACCAAGGGCATTACGGGTGGTAGGTATGCCTCAGACGGTGATGATTTCGGCGATGCCCGTTCGCGCGAGTTCGACTGGGAAGACAGCGACGAATGAACCCTTAGCGACAATAGCTTAATAGACCGGCGGCAGTGGCTTCATCACCACTGCCGCCGTTTTCGATGGTGGTTTGGAGGCGCTATGCAGTTGGTTTGGGGGCGCTATGCGGTTGGTTTGGGGGCGCTAAACGGTTGGTTTGGCGGCGCCAAACTCTGGGGGGCAGAAAAGAGGGCTAAAAGTTTGGCGGGTTCGGAAATATTGTTTATCTTTGCAGCGTTGTTTTAAAATGTGCAATTATGGTTACAACACTTCGACCCAATCAGATGTTACAGGTGGAGTCCTTCTGGAATCTACTTCAGGCTTCAGGCGAAAGCGTCCAGAGAGAACTGTATATACTTTTGCAGCGTAAATATGGAGATAATGATCAGACGGCTCAAAGTGAGCAACCGTCATTCCTGTTAATGAAGGGTATTCTGTCGGGAAAAGGTAACGTTGATACAGATCGGCAGATGATAGATGAATACTTACAAGCGAAATATGGTGTATGAATATTTTCTGTGATACAAATATCGTAATGGAGTTCCTACAGCAGCGAACATACGCTTCTCAGGTTGAGCAAATCTTAAATAAAGCATCACGTGATGGTGATACACTTTTTATTTCAGTTGGATCCTTTTATACGATCACTTATTTGATAGAACGATATTTGAAAGCCGAAGTGACTCTATCAAAAGAGGACAGGGTGGAACGTCTTCGCTATATTCTTAATGGAGTCCTCAAAATGTTTAAATTGGGAGGGGCCAATATTTCGACTATCACTAACGGTGTGAATGATAGGCTCTTTTCTGATTTGGAAGACAGTTATCAGGCTCATATCGCTGAGGATTTGGGATGCGATGTTCTGCTCACTATTGATGAGCATCATTTCTCTCGTTATGCCGTTAACTCGCCTGTGAAAGTTATGACACCTGAGTCGTTCCTCCGTTCATACTTATTGTAATAACGTTGCGTCCGTCACCCCGCCCTCAGGGAAATGGAGGGCGGGGTGACGGATGTAACGTTATTAAAAATGACGGACGAGGCGGACTTCGGAGTTGAGGCCGCTGGGCATGGGCTCCCACTTGTCGTAGAGGGTCTTCTTGTAGTTGATGTCTACGACGTTGATTTCTTCCATCTTACGCCATTTCACGCCGCGTCGGTCGAGGTCGGCAATGCGGTTGGCGGGTAGGTTGGTGACCTCGATACGCACCTCGTTGTCGCCCGCCTTCAGCGTGTTCTTGCAGTCGAGCTCGAAGGGTACGCTCCAGGCGCAGCCGATGAACTGGCCGTTGATGTAGACGCGGGCCGACTCGCGCACGTCGCCGAGGTCGATGGTCCAGGCCTTGGCGGTGCTGACCTGCTTCTTGGTCAGCTTGACGTGGGTGGTGTAGACGCCGGTGCCCATGGTGACGCGGGCGCTGTCGTCGTCGAGCGTCTGCCAGGGCTGGGGCTTGTCAAGGGTGAAACTCTTGGCCACAGTGGGGGTTTCGTCGGTGAAGGTGAGCGTCCAGGGGGCGTTGAGGGCGATGGGCTCGGTGTGGTGAGAAGTGAGCGATGAGCGGTGAGGGCTGAGGGACGTCGCCTCGTCGTAGGTCTGCAGGATCATCGACTCGCCGCTGCGTAGGGCGATGTGGAGTCCGGAGTCATCGAACTGGGCGGGCGTGATGTCGCCGTTGAGGGGGTTGAACCAGTAGGCGGCCTTGAAGGGCACGGCCAGTGGCTCGACGGCGTTGATGTCGTCGGGCGTGAGGTTGGCCATGAAGTAATGATAGCCCGTGGCGTTGCGCCGGCGGATGGCCTTCAGTCCGCACTCGGTCTTCATCGGTTCGGGGCTGGCGGCGCTGCGCAGGGCCTTGGCGTCGGTGTCGTAGAAGATGTGGGCGCCCTGGGCCTTCAGCTGTGCGATGTGCTGCTTCACGGCGTCGGGCATCTGTCCGCTGCCGGGAATGATCAGACCCTTATAGCGCGTGCTGCCCTTGGTGAGGAGCTGGCCGTCGCGGCAGGTGACGCCCATGAGCAGGCGCTCGGAGATGTAGTCGCAGTCGAAGCCGGCGCGGTCGATGCTGAGGATGGTCTGGATGAACTCGGGGGCGAGCTTGCCCATGGCGTGGATAGAGAACTGCATGAGCAGCTTCTCGGGGTGCTTCAGCCACATGTCGCGCACGGGCAGCAGCACGAGGAAGTCGTTGTCGGGCTGTCCCCACTGCAGGAACGACTGGCAGCGCTCGACGTACTGCATGAAGTAGGGCGCGTCGCGCCAGATGCTGTTGGTGGGCGACATGTCGATAGAGGCGTAGAACTTCCATCCGGGCCAGGGGTCGTCCTTGGGCGAGTAGCAGGTGCCGTGGAAGAACATGTGGTTGACGCCGGCGCAGAACATCAGGTCGAGGTCGGGCTTGAGCTGCGACAGTGATGTGCGGAAGTGCTCGGTGAGCCATGTGAACGTCTCGCTCGATGTGTAGGGCTTTCCGCAGACATGGGCTGCCGAGGGGGCGTACTTGAACATGGAGTAGTCGGAGTCGTTCTTGCGCGTCTTTCCGGGGTCGGTGCGCAGTCCGCGTATGCCGAAGTCGGAGAGTCCGAAGCCCTCAATCTCGGGAATGTCGACGGCGGCGTAGCAGTCAATGAGGTTGGCAGGTGAGCCGTGGGCCTGGTTGCGGGTGATGGCACCGTGGCTGTGGGCCCAGGCCGTCCACTGCTCGGTGAAGTTCTCTAAGAGCAGGTCGGAGAGCGTCTCGCGGTAGTCGCTGAGAACTTGAGAATTGAGAATTGAGGATTGAGAATTATGATTAGCTGACGTGCCGGAGAGCAGTTCGGGCAGGTGGTCTTCGAGCCGATAGCCGCGGCGCTTCAGAAACTCATCGAAGAGCGTCGGGGTCCAGGTGGCGTCGGCCACCTCGTACGAGTCGTTGAAGAAGGTGTGGGGGTAGGGTGTGCCTGTGCGCTCGAAGGCCTGCTCGATGTGGCGCAGGTAGTTGGCCACGGCACGGCGGTCGAAGTGGTCGACGACGAGGCCCTCGCCGCCTGGTGCGGCGCGCTTGACGCGCATCACGCCGTAACGGACGTAGACGGCGATGACGCGCCACTGGGCGTCCTTGCGGGTGCCTTTGGGTGCGCGCCACGTCAGCCGGCCGTCGTCGGTCATGCTGCTGGTGACGTCGATGGCCTGTCCACTGCCATAGGCCATGACCTTCTGCAGGCGCGAGTTCTTACGGTCTTTCTCTGGAGCCAGAAGCTCCAGACGCTCTATCTTGCGGCCGGTGACGGTGGTGTCGACGAAGACGGCCTTGCAGGCGCTCTCCTCGAGCGGCACCCAGGGTCCGCCGAAGGGCCAGCCGGTGCCGGTGGCCATGTCGAGCTCGATGCCGTTCTGGGTACACTGCTGCTGGGTGTAGCGCAGCATCTCCATCCAGCGGTCGGAGAGGTAGGGTATGTTGTTGGCCTGGTTGCCCTGTACGCCGTAGAGGGGTGTTATCTCGACGGCGCCGATGCCGTGGTCGGCATACTGGCGGAGGTTCCACTGCAGGTTCTCTTTGTCGACGGCCGAGCCGAGCCACCACCAGCGTACGCCGGGCTTGGCTTCGGGGGCGGCCTTGGGCCATTGCTGGGCTGAGGCGGTGAGGGCTGAGACGGTGAGGGCTGCGGCGACGCCGCAGCACAGCCAACAGGCGCGAAGGATGTGATTCTTTATTGTCATATTGGTTTTAATTCAGAATTCAGAGTTCATAATTCAGAATTCATAATTCAGAGTTCAGAATTGTCAATTGTCAATTGTCAATTTTCAATTTTCAATTCGAGCAACGCTCGCGTCAGTTTCCGTCAGGCTTCATGTTCTCTTTCATGGGCGAGGGCGACCATTTGAAGGTCTGCCAGTCGTCGGGGTGGGCGGGGTCGAAGTCCTGCCACTCGGGGCGGAGGTATTTGATGATGGGCAGCTGGAGCTGCTTCATGCCCATGACCACACACTTGGCCACCTCGTAGGCGCCGTAGGGGTTGAAGTGGGTGTTGTCGGCCAGCTCGCGGCCGTAGGCCTCCTTGGGGTAGTGGACGAGAGCGCGCTTGGAGCCCTCGTAGCCGAGGGCTTCGAAGAGGGTCTTCGTCATCAGGTTGAGGTCGATGACGGGCACCTTCTCGCGCTCGGCGACGCTCATCATGGCGGCGGGAAATTCGCCGTGGGTGTTCTTGATGGTCTTATTGTCGGCCTCGAAGGCGCGGCGCTGGGTTGGCGTGCAGAAGACGATGTCGGCGCCCTTGGCGCGCACCTGGTCGACGAAGATCTTCAGGTTGTAGACGTAGTGATACCAGGCCCCGTCGCCGGGTCGGTGCTCCTTCTCGTCGTTATGTCCGAACTCGGCTATGAGCAGGTCGCCCTTGTGGAGCGTGGTCAGGATCTTGTCCAGACGTCCGGCGCCGATGAACGTGCGGGCTGTGAGTCCGCTCTCGGCGTGGTTGCTGACGGCCACGCCTGGGCCGAACCAGCGGGTAATCATCTGTCCCCACGAGGCCCAGGGCTCGAAGTTCTGGTCGACGACGGTAGAGTTGCCGCAGAGGTAGATGGTGGGCACTTGGTCGTCGCGCTCGATGTGGATGGACTGCACGGCAGGGGCGTCGCCGTTGAACTCAAGTGTCAGCTTGTCGTCCCAGGCCAGGTAGTCGCGCTCGCGGTCTTTTATCCTGACGCGCGTCTTGTCGTCGATCTGGGGCGAGCGCTTGTTGACGACGAACTCGAAGGTCAGGTATTTGCCCTTCTTCGTGGCGGCGTTGTGAACCATCAGGCGGCGCCCCTCGGCTCGGACGGTGGTCTCAGCGGCCTTCTTCTTTGCGCCGATGGTGACGCTGACGCGATAGTTGCCGTCGGGCACCTTGACCGAGAAGTAGAACGGGGCGTTGGCCGTCTTCCCACTGGAGCGTTTCGTCGACAGACCCGCCGGAGAACCGGCGGACACGGGGGGCGACAGCAGGTCGTAGCCGTAGCCCGTCTCGGCATTATAGACGGGCTGTGGTTTGGTCATGTCGAAGTCGAAGGTCTGGGCAAAAGCCATCGTGGGCAGAAGTGCCAGTGATGTGATGATAGTCTTGAGCATGGTCTTGTTATTTGATGTTAACGGAAATCTTCTTCAGGGCAGAGTCGGCACTGCTGTTGCCGACCATAATCTCGTACTTGCCGGGGACGACGCGCATGGTGTTTGTCTGCGGGTCCCACGTCTCGAGCTGCTGGCGCTGCAGGGGAATGGTGAGGGTCTGCTGCTGGCCGGGCTTGAGCCGCAGCTGGCGGTAGGCGCAGAGCGTCTTCAGCGGGCCTTCCGTGTCGGCAGTGCGGCGCAGGTAGACCTGCACGGTCTCGGTGCCCTCGCGTGAGCCGGTGTTCCTGACGCTCACCTGGACGGCGTTGTTGCGATAGACGGGCTTGCCGATCTCGAACGTCGTGTAAGACAGACCGTGGCCGAAGGGGAAGGTGGGCTGACCCTTGTAGTAGCGGTAGGTGCGGCCGCGCATGGTGTAGTCGAGGAAGTCGGGCAGCTCGTCGACACTCTTGTAGAACGTGACGGGTAGCTTGCCGCTGGGGTTATAGTCGCCGAAGAGGACGTCGGCCAGAGCGCGTCCGCCCTGCTCGCCGGCGTACCACCACTGCACGATGGCATCGCACGACTCCAGCTCGGGGACGAGGCCCATGGCACCGCCCGAGCAGCAGACGAAGATGACGCGCTTGCCGGCCTCGTGGAGCATTCTGAGAATGTCGCGCTGGGCCTGGGGCAGCTCAATCGAGGTGCGGTCGCCGCCACGGAATCCGGGCTCGCTGACGCGCATCTCCTCGCCCTCGAGCGAGGGCGATATGCCGCCGACGAAGATGACCGTCTCGGCATTGCCAAGCTGTGCCAGCAGCTGTTCGCGGGTCGGCGTCAAGCGGCTCTGAATGTCGAAGTTCAGTGCGCCGTAGCCCGTCTCCTGGACGTAGTCTATCTGGAGGCGGTAGTGGCGCCCGGCCTTGACGGCCAGCTCCTTCTTCTCGCCCTGTATGCGGTGGCGCACTTTCCAGATGTCGACCAGCGTGTCGCCGTTGACGATGAGGCGCACCTTGTCGTCGCCGCTGATGCTGAACGTGACGGTCTCGTCGCGGGTGGGAATGAAGGTGCCGTCGAGGCGTGCCGAGCAGTTCTCGAGGTTGACGCCGGGAGCGAAGACGGTGTTGCCGCCGTTGCTCAGCTTCACGGGCTGGCCGATGTTGATGGTGGCCACGGGGGTGCCCTCCTGTTCGGTGTTGTTCCAGAAGGCGGCCGTCAGGCCCTTGGCGCCGAGTGCCGAGGTGATGTCGGCGAAGCGGCTCTCAACGACCTCGTTGCGGGTCAGTGCGCAGGCGGGGATATAGGGAATTGATAATTGGGAATTGACAATTGACAATTTCTGGCGGATGCCTTCTAAGGCGGTGATGGTGCGGGTGGGGTAGCCGCTGTAGTTGCCCCACATCATGACGGAGTCGTTGGCGTTGGGGCCCATGATGGCGAGGGGGGCGGTTGGCTGCGACACAGTCGCAGCGTACGAGGAAGGGGCGGGGGACGCGGCGGGGGACGAGGCGAACGCGGCGGCGGGGGCGGTTAGGGGGAGTACGCCGTTGTTCTTGAGGAGGACGATGCTCTTCTGGGCCATGCGGTAGGCCAGCTGCTTGTGGTCGGTGGAGGCGATGGCGGTCTCGGGGATCTTGGTCCAGCTGACGAGGTTGTCGCTGTCGAAGTCGCCCAGGCGGAAGCGGGCTGTCAGGAGACGGCGCAGCGAGCGGTCGATGTCGGCCTCGCGGATGTCGCCGCGGCGTACGGCTTCGGGCAGGTTGCGGTACTCCGAGCCACACTCGACGTCGGTGCCGGCGATGACGGCCTGTGCCGAAGCCTGTGCACCGTCCTTGGCGGTGGCGTGCCAGTTGGGCAGGAAGTCGCGGATGGCTCCGCAGTCGCTGGTGATGAGTCCCTTGAAGCCCCACTCCTGGCGCAGGATCTGCTGCTCGTAGCGGGTCTGCGAGCAGCAGGGCTGTCCGTCGATGCGCTGGTAGGCGCACATGATCTCGGCGACGTCGCCCTCCTTGACCAGCGCCTTGAAGGCCGGCAGGTAAGTCTCCCAGAGGTCGCGCTCGGGCAGGTTCTCGATGTTGAAGGTGTGGCGGTTCCACTCCGGTCCGCTGTGCACGGCGAAGTGCTTGGCGCAGGCCAGCAGCTTCATGTACTTGTTGTCAATGGGCTTGCCGTCGTAGGTGTAGCCCTGCAGTCCGCGGACGACGGCGAGTCCCATCTTCGATGTCAGATAGGGGTCTTCGCCGTAGGTCTCCTGTCCACGTCCCCAGCGCGGGTCGCGGAAAATGTTGATGTTCGGCGTCCAGAACGACAGGCTCTGGTAGCGCTTGATGTTGCCCGCCCGCTTGGCCTGCTGAGCCTTGGCCCGGGCCTCGTCGCTGACGGCGGAGAACACCTGGTGGAGCAGCTGGTCGTCCCACGAGGCGGCCATGCCCATGGTGATGGGGAAGACGGTGGCGTAGCCATTACGTCCCACGCCGTGCAGGGCCTCGTTCCACCACTGGAACTGCGGAATGTCGAGGCGGTCGATGGCAGGCGATGAGTCCATCATGAGACGTACTTTCTCGTCGAGCGTCAGTCGGCCGATGAGGTCGTCGGCGCGCTGCTCGGCGGTGAGTTGCGGGTTCTGGTAGGGCAGTTGCTGGGCGTTGGCGCTGAGTGCCATGCAGGCCAGTAGGGTCAGGATGGTCTGTTTCATCGTGCGATGGTCTTTTTACCGTTAATAATGTATATGCCTTTACGGCTGGCTTGGTTCAGCCGTTGTCCGCTGAGGTTGTAGACGCCGTCCTGTCGGGGCGTGGCCTTGATGGCGTCGACGGCCGTCGGTGCGGCCACGTGGAGCGTCAGCTTGTAGCACGCCTGGTTGTCGCCCTTCGGCGTGAAGGTCAGCTTGTCGCTGACGGGCGTGGCGAAGGTCACCTTGTGGGTGGCTCGGCTCGGCTGTGCGTCGCGGGCGGGAAAGACGTAGTCGGTGGCGGCAAACGTCAGTCCGGCCATCTCGCCCAGGTAGCCCGTGGCGCCGTCGGCGTTGCAGTAGCCGTAGACGGTGACGGCCTCGATGCGCAGTCCGGCGGGCATCTCGAGCGTGTACTGCTTGTTGCGCGAGTACTTGATGGTGCCGTCGGAGCCCGTCGATGGCGAGCCCGTCTGGTTCATCTTGAAGCCGCCGGTGAAGGTCCAGTCGCCGTTGCTGGTCTGTCCGCTGATGTCATACTCGCTGTACTGCGACTCGTCCATCTGCAGCTTGCGTCCCTGCTCGGTGCCGCCCTCGTTCTGGCGTGCGGTGATGTCGGCCACGAGTGAGTTGAGGTAGACCTCGACGTTGGTGTAGCCCTCGTCGTTGACCAGGTTGCCGTCGGTGGCACTCTTCGGGTTCAGTCCGTGAGCCGTCTCCCAGTCGTCGGGCATGCCGTCGCCGTCGGTGTCGGCGGGCGCCTCGGTGCTGTTCAGCGTGGGCCATGCGCTCCAGCTGCTGGCGGCGCCTACGGGCTTGTTGTCGTCCTGCGAGTTGACGAATCCGCTGCCCAGCCCCTTGCCGGTGTGGCTGGCCTTACCCTGACGGGTGTCGCTGACCATCATCTCGTCGAACGAGTCGCGGCTGAGCGAGCAGCCGGCGTAGTCGAGCACGCGCTCGTAGGCATCCTTTGCCGTGTGTGTCGTGGTGCAGATGAAGTCCATCGGTTCGGCGAGCTTGATGCTGTCGCGTGTGGCCTGTGTCCATGTGCCGTCGCATCCGGAGGCGTCAACCTGATCGATGACACCTATCTGCCAGTTGCTGCCGGCGACGTCGCTGTACTTCGAGTTGACGTTGCCCGTGACGTAGTACTTCCCCCAGAGGTGTAGCGCCGGCGCGTAGGCGGGGTAGGTCTTGACGTAGCTGTCGGTGCGTATGCCGATGCCGGCAATGCGCTTGCCCTTCTTGTCGGTGGGCGAGCCGGGTCCGGGCTTGTAGTAGTTGTTCACGATGTTCACCGTCATGCCCTCGCCGCCGTAGCAGCCGTTAGAGCCGTAGTTGTAGATGACGTTGTTGCGCATGTCCATACGCTCGTCGAGTTGTGTGGTCGGGCGCGGGCCGAGTCGGGGCGTGCGGCTGGTGTGGTGGGCTATGAGGTTATGGTGGAACGACGCGCCGCTGCCGCCCCAGTTGCCGCCGTAGCCGTGGGCACCCTTGGAGTGTCCGCTGTTGACGAGGCTCTGAGCCACGAGGCACCACTGCACGGTGGTGTTCTTATTGCCGAGCACGGAGAGGCACTCGTCGATAGACCACGACACTGAGCAGTGGTCAATCATCCAGTCCTGCTTGTCGAAGCCGCCGAAGCCGTCCCAGCCGTCGGCGCCGTCCTTGAGCACGTTCTTGTTGCCCAGTCGGAAGCGCATGTAGCGCACGATNGACGTTGTTGCCGCTGATGTTGCAGGGGTAGTCGGCCACGCAGATGCCGTCGCCCGGCGCCGTCTGTCCGGCGATGGTGGTGTTCGAGGGGATGCTCAGTGCCGACTCCAGGTGTATGGTTCCCGAGACGTCGAAGACGATGGTCTTGGCGCCCTGCTGCTGCAGGCACCAGCGCAGCGACTGGTAGCCCGAGTCCTTGAGGTTCTTGACGTGGTAGACCTTGCCGCCTCGTCCACCGGTGACGTAGCGTCCGAAGCCTTCGGCGCCGGGGAAGGCGGGCGTCTTCTCCTGTGCGTTGGCCACCATTGGCGTGCTGAGCATGAGCAGCGTGGTGGCGAGTGTGCTTAGTTTGTGGATAGTTTTCATTCTATTGGTTATTAGTCGTTTGCTTTTCGAGGGCAAAGATACTAAAACTTTTCCAAACGCGAAAATAATCGCTGCATAAAGTGCAAAAAAACAGGCGGCGCCGTCGGGGCACCGCCTGTAGGTTAGTGTGTTGAAGATAGGATTACTTGTTCAGCACCTTCTTGCCGTTAATGATGACCACACCCTTGTAGTCGGCCGAAACCTTCTGGCCGGCGAGGTTGTAGATCACGCCGTCGGCAGCGTTCACGGTCTTGATGGTCTTCACAGCGGTGTCGCCGCCCTTGACGAGCGTCACCTTAGCCACCTTGCAATCATTGTAGATGTTGATGGTGATACCGATGCCATGATACTGGCCAGGCTCCGTGCCGGCAGTCTGCTTGATCTGAGCCACGGTGTACTCATAGCTCCAAGCGTCGCCCTCGACACCCGTCCACTCAACGATGGGTGTCCAGTTGTCAGAGTTAGCGAAACCGCCGATACCCCAACCATTGCGGCTTGCGCCAGCCTGGTTCACGATGTCAAAGCGGATGATGTCGGCGTCAGTACCGCCGGCAGCCTCGATGTCGGCAACCAGCAGCGTGTGGCCCTCGGTCAGGGTCAGCTCAGTCTCGGCAGCCTGGGCAGCCACCGGCGTAATCTCGATGCTTGAGATCATGATGTTACCCGTGCCAGAGTACTTCTGGAAGGTAAAGATGCTGCCACCCTCGGCACCCTTCAGACCGAACTCGATGACGTTGCCCTCGGGGTTGAGCTTCAGGTCCTCGCCACCGTAGTTGGTTCCGCTGACGTTAACAAAGCACTTGCGGTCGTTGACGGCCGAGCCGTCCTCAGCATCGTCGGCGTTGAGGTTCTTGCAAGAGTTCTTCGAGCAGACGACCTTCACGTTGACGGAGTCGCCCTCAGCCACGAGGAACGAGATGTTGGTGTTGCTCATCTGGATGTAAGCCTCCTGGCCAGCAGGAACCTGATACTGAGCATCATTACCGGCGAGAGCCTTGAAGGTGAGGTTCTTCACAAAGAAGTCCTTCTTGTCGGCGCTGATTTCGCCACCCTCAACTTTGTAGACTTCGCCCGTGGTAGAAGTGGCAGTAGCCTCCTCGTCGACGACGGCCGTACCGGCAGTCACGGCGATGGTCTTCTTCTCCTTGATGGGGTTCAGCACGTAGACGTCCTTCGTGGTGCTCTTCGTCTTGAAGGTGGTGTAGTCGCCATTGTCGATCATCGAGTAGGCATAGATGGTGGCCGACTCGTCGAGCGTGACCTGGCTGAGCTCCTCAGCACCGCTCTCCGTGCCGTCGAGGCTCAGGAAGTTGCGGGCGTTCTCGTAGGGCGAGACGATGGTGACGTTGGCACCCTCAGACTCGATTTCGGGAGCGTTGAACGAGAAGCTGACGTTAGCCTCGTTGTCGGCACCGTCGGCAATCTCGTCGTCAGCATCCAGCTTGCCGTTCTCGTCGAAATCGTAGAAGGCCTGGAACTTCACGGTCATGTCCTGATAGCACTTGATAGGAGTGGTGTACAGCGGGCTCTTGGCAGTAGGAGCGGTGCCGTCGGTCGTATAGGTGACGACGGTAGGCAGCGACTCGCCACCTTCGACAGCCGGGTTGGCCTTACAGGTCACCTCGCGGAACCAGAGACCGTCCTCGTAGGTCTGTTCGCCCAACTTCACGGTCGGAGTGCCGGGAGCTTCCTTGGCCTCGACGATGATGAAGCTGACGAAGGTGTCGCCGTTGTACGAACCCATGTAGTACAGACCGTCGTCGGGAACGGTGCACTCCCAGCGGTAGCCAGCCACCGTTGTGGGATGGTCAGCATCGGGGGCAGCATTCACAGGGTCGCTCAGGTCAGCGTTCTTCGACAGGCGGGGAATACGGGCCTCAGTGCCTTTCTTGTTGTTACCGTGCAGGAAGACGATGAGCTTCGTCTGTGCGGTCAGTTTCATGGCAATCACGTCCTGGGTGTTCTTCAGGCGCAGCCAGTTGAGGTGCGGGCCGGCATAGTCGGCACCGTACTTGTCGACGATGTCCTGGGTCACATAGAGGGGAGAACCGTCCTCGGCCAGAGCATCGACCACAGAAAGGTCGACCGAACCTTTGTTCGTAGCGGTAGAACCGCCCGTAACATCAAGGAAGTGGTTAGCGCCGAAGAGCACACCCTTGCCGGGGCGGGCTCCAAGGTCGTCGCACACGAGCACATAACTGTGCTTCAGCACCTCAAGGTCATCGACCGTCGCTGCGTTTGCAACTCCGGCGAAGCCTAAGAGGGCGATTGCTAAGGTAAATAATTTTTTCATAAGACTAATTAGTTAAATTAATAAAATAGGGAAAATAAATCATTGTTTCACGAGATAGGTCTGCAGGGGCACGTCGCCATAGTGGACAACGGTAAGCATCTCGCGCGAACCGCTGACGGCCACGCCCGTGAAGATGGCGCTCTTGGTGATGGCCCCCTTGTCGTTCTTGGTCAGTTTCAGTATTTCCAGCTTGCCCGTCACGTTAGAGTAGGTGTATTCGTAGAAAGGCAGTTCTTCGGTGTTCGAATCGTCTATCCATGTACCTTCTGTCGTACCTTGGCTCATCTTGACGACGCAGGAGTCAGCCGATACGAAGTTGACGCTCTCTACAAAGCCCTGTATGTCCTCGCCGTATGCGTTCACCTTCAGCCCTGTGCCGCGTACCCATTTGGTGCTGGCAAGCGTCTCGGGATGAGCTATCTTAAGCGAGTCGTTGTAGCCATTTACCCACGACGGGTTGTTGGCATCAAAGTCCTCGTACTCGTTGGCATCGCTGCACGAGGCAATGGCGGTACCCGTCAGCAGGGCCGCCATTGCAATCATTGTATTTCTGAATGTCTTTTTCATCTTAACAATTCGTTTAATTCGTTTAATTCGTGGTCGTTTTATTGCGCCAACGTGCAGCACCGACATTATTCTTATAGATGTCGTTGTCAGTATTCTTGAAATAGAGGTTTACGTTGTACTCCGTGGTGGCAGTGCCGTCGAGGGCATCGGCGCGGTGCATGTTCTGGTCGTTGGCCGTCTGCGCCACGTGTGGCGGACAGGGTTGCTCCATGAGGTCGGTGGCCGAGATGTCGGCAACCTGTACGGTTAGCGTGCCGTTCAGCGTGGCCCAGTTGTTGGTGACGAGCACCTGGAAGCCGTTGGTCTCCGATGTCCACTTGTTGGCGCTGAAGATCTCGCCGTTGGTCAGGTCGTTGTTGGTCGACCAGTTGTTCTCGAAGTTCAGCGTCACCTTGCCCTTCGAGCCGTCGGCCAGCGTCTGTGTGCTCTCCATCTGCGAGCCCCACATCTGCAGCACGCGCTGGTCGCCGGGCTTCTTGCAGAGCACGAAGAGGTTGTTCTTCACGTTATAGACCGAACCGTTGGGAATACCTATCATCTTGAACACGGCTCCGTTGGCGCGTGTGTTGAAGTTGATGAATGTATTGTTAGCCACGGTGATGTTCCATGCTCCCGCCTGCCAGTTCAGTTCCGTCTGCTCCTTGATAAGCGTGGGGTAGGGACTGTCGTAGAAGGTGTTCTCGATAATCTTCATGTCCTTGTAGAGGTTCGACTCGTTGTTCGTACCCGAGCCGTCGATGAAACAGTAGCCGCCAGCACCGGCGTTGTAGTAGCCAGAGTCGAAGATGAGGTTGTTCTTGATGAGCACGTGGTTCCATACCTTGTAGTTGACGCCCTGCTCGCGGATGAATCCGCGCACCATGCGCTTGAACGAGCAGTTCTCGATGACCAGTGAGTCGAGCGTCACGGCCATACCGTTGGAGTACATGTTGAAGAAGTAGTTACCGGCAGCGGTGCCCAGTCCGGCAGAGTTGTCGCCGTAGTTGAAGGCCTTGGGGTTGTCGAAGTCGATGTCGTAGAAGGCCAGCTTCTTCATGTATATCTCACCGCCCTCACCGGCCTCGGGCTGTCGTCCGAACATGAAGCAGGTGTAGGGACCCTGCCACTGCTCGCCGTTGGTGCCCTGGGTGTAAATCTGTGAGCTCTTGCCAAGTCCGCAGAGCACGCGGGCTCGTTTGCCCTGAGCCACGTCGGCTGGATTTGTACGCAGCACGAAACCTTTACAGGTGATGTCGTTGCCGTCAATATAGTAGGTCTTGCCACCCTCTAAGAGGAATGTCTGTCCCTCGGCGTAGTTTGCATTCGAGATGAAGTCGTAGAGCGCCGGACTGATAGGAGCTGCATCGTAGTCGGCGGCCAGTGCGAACACGTCAGCACGGCTGGCATCGTTGTCGGCGAGCGGCAGGCTGGCAGCCTGTGCCATCAGCTCGTCGTGAGCCAGCAGGATGGGAGCGCCAGGTGTACCGTCCGAGCGTGAAGTGCAGGTGTTGTACTTGGCATCAACGGGTACGCTGACCAACGGGTCAACCACGTCAATCACATAGACAGAGTTGGCACTCAGGCCCGTCACCACGACGTAGCCGCGCTTGCGGTCCGCATCGGTAATCTCATACTTCTTCCACTTCTCATCGACAGAGGCGTTGGGGTTGTTGGGAGAAGGGGTAACGGTCAGGTACTTGTAGCCGAAGTTGCCCTCGTCGTCAATGTTGAAGTTCTCGTAGTAGCTCTCACGCTTGTCCTGGTCCTCCTCAGACGTTGTCAGACCCACCTCGTCGATGTTTGAGTTCAGATAGACGTGCATGGTCTTCTCGGTCGTCTCGGCCTGGTTCACATAGATGACGTTCGGGGTGGGATAGCGCGGGTTTGTCGAGATGCCCATGTACTCCGACCACTGGCGGCCGTTGCCGTGGCCGTACCAGTTGCTGGCGTGCGAGAAGTCTGTCGTGTTGTTGTCGAGCTTCGACAGGGCACGTATGGCGAAGCGGTAGTCGGTCGAGTACTGCAGGTCCTTGATGAGCAGGTCGAGCACCTTGGGGCCGACGATGGTGTCGAGCAGCAGGTCGCTGGTGCCCTGTATCTTTGCCCAGGCGTCGGCACCGCCGCTGACCTTTGGCTGCAGTGCCATCTGAATCTGGTAGCCAGCACAGTCGTTCACGCCGTACCAGTAGAGGTGGATGGTGTTGCCGTGTGGGTATGCACCGTCGAGTCCGCAGTTGTAGGGGTAGTCGGTTCCCTTGGCACGGTTCTCGTCGCGTATGAACATGGTCATGAACTCCCTGTCGGTGCCGGGTGCCGCATCGTCGTCGTCCTTACACGACACGGTGATAGCCGAGGTTCCCGCCATGAGCAGGAGCAGTGCGTAATTCAATATCTTTTTCATATCGTTGTGTATGCTGTTATGGTTTAATATCCGTAGTAATTCTTGTAGAGACCGTCAGAGCGCTGTATGGCCAGGTTGGGGTAGGGCAGTATGTAGCGCACCGGGGGCAGCTGGTCGGCTGTCGGGATGGTTGTCGGGAACTGCGTCAGCGCACCGTCGCGTACAATCCAGATGTTGCCGTTCTCGTCGCAGCGTATGTAGCCGTAGAAGGAGTACTTGCAGTAGTTGTTAGGCAGTCCCGACTCTTGGTCGCCCCACTTGTAGAAGGTGGCATTGCTCCAGGTGTAGTCGCCGTTGAAACCGCGCGTAATCTGGCTGGTCACGGGGTCCTGGTCGGCACGGCTGTAGGCGTTGTATATGCGCAGCGTGGGCAGTGACTGGTTGGGATACATGCGTGTCACCGTCTGGGTGGAGTCAACCAGGTATCCGTACATCTGCGACTTGAACATACGCAGTCCGTAGGGCTTCACGTCGCCGAGCTTGAACGGGTGGAAGTATATGCGTGTAGGCAGCTTGCTGATGTTGTACAGGTTGCCGTCGTGCTGGTTGATGTCGCTCTCCTGCTCAATGGGGCTACCGGCATTGCGCATACCGGCGGCGTGGTAGCGCAGGAAGCTATAGACAATTTCTTCACCGTAGGTGTTGGTGCGCACCAGGTCGCGCCAGCGTGAATTCTCGCCGGCAAACTCCCATTTGCGCTCGTCGAGTACGGCTTTCTGGAAGGCCTCCTTCGAGGCTGAGGCGGCAGCAATGAAGTCGGGGTCGCCGTCGTCGAAGGCACGCTTGTGAACCTGTGTCAGACAGTCGATGGCTTTCTCCGTCGGGCCGTCGTTCAGTTCGTTGGCGGCTTCGGCGTACATCAGCAGGATGTCGGCGTAGCGCATATACGGGTAATTGATGCCCGTGGACCCCTCGGTGATGTTGCCTAAGGCAGAGCCTTCGCTTGTCCAGAGCTTCGACCACTTGTTGTTATGCACCGAATAGTCGTTGCGAACGACCACCGAGTCGGTAAACGAGCCGTCGGTCTCGGTGTGCAGGGCGTAGTACCATAAGCCGTTGACAAACTCGCGGCGCTGGTCACCCTCGCGGAACAGGAACCGGTAGAAAGCGTTCAGGCGGGTATTGCCGCTGCAGGCACCCCACGGCCCGATGGTCTTACCTTCGTTGGCGGTGTAGGTAGGTCCCTGCAGATAGCCGGTGTTGCCTGTCGACTCCTTGGCGAAAGGAATCTCGAAGATGGGGTCGTCGTTGTTCAGCAGCTGGTAGTTGCACTCGGCCACAAACACGTCCTGATAGCTTTTTGCCAGCTGGTGGGTTCCGGCTGAGATGACCGAGTCGGCATAGAGCATGGCCGTGCGGTAGAAGTCCTGATAGTTGGCGGGGCGCTTCATGGTGCCGTAGCTGCGCGCATCCTCCTTGTTGGGGCGCAGTGAGTAGCCGCCGGCGGTCAGCGCGATGCGGGCGATGAGGCCTTGGGCGAACTCCTTCGAGCAGCGCTCGACGGTGACGTTGTTGGTCGACGACATGTAGGGAGCCGTCTTCTGCAGGTCTTCGATGAGCATCTTCTGAATCTCCTCACGGTCAGTCACGGGTGGCTGCGTGGTGCCGGAGATGGTGGTGGGAACAAACTTGAATGGTACGTCGCCGAACATGACCACCAGGTCGTGATAGACCATGGCGCGCAGACACTTGGCCTCGCCAATCCACTGCTGCATGTCGAGGTCGAGCTGGCGGTTGCCATTCGTGTCGGTGACGTATTCACCGCTGGAGTCGGTCATGTAATAGACGGGGCTTGCCTCGGCCGATGTGACGAACTTGTTGCAGTATTCAATCAGGTTGTAGGCAGCCGTCCAGAACTTATAGATGTCGCCACCCTGGTCGTCGCAGTCGAAGCGGGCGTAGGTGGTGTGAGAGTGGGCGCTGGCATTGCTCTGTTGGAAGTCCACGTCGCTGTTGAGCACGAACTGCCGCTGGTACAGGTTGCCGTACAGGTCGCCTGAGAGTGCCTGTGCATAGACACCGTTGAGTGCACGTTCTACCTCGCTCTTCATGCTGAAGACGAACTCCTCGGTATTGGCCGATGGTGCCTCCACGTCCAGGTAGTCGTTGCAGGCGGTCAGCGTCAGCACGGCCATTCCGGTAAAAAGTATATTCTTGATCTTCATAATCTTCAATTTTCAATAATCAGTTATCAATCCTCAATTTAGAACGTGATGTTAGTACCAAACACAAAAGTACGTGCGCGTGGATAACGGTTGTAGTCCATGTTTGGCTTCAGGCCCGTCTGGATGTCCACCTCGGGGTCGTAGCCTGTATAGCCCGTGATGATGAAGAGGTTCGAGGCCGAGGCGTAGAAGCGGGCCTTGTTGATGCCGACCTTCTGGACAAGTTTCTTGGGAAGCGTATAGCCTAAGGTGATGTCCGAGCAGCGCAGGAACGAGCCGTCCTCAATGAAGTAACTGTGGGTAATCTTCTTCGACACGTCGGCGGGGTTCCACAGCGAGCGGTCGGCGTTGGCGGGCTTGTAGATGCTCTCCACGCTGCCGTCGATGTGCTTCAGCATATAGAGCACGTCGCCCTTGGTGCCTGTCAGCGAACCGTCGACGTCGTTGTACTGCCAACCGTCGGTGAACTTGGCCAGCACGTTGTAGAACTTCTTGTCCTTGTCACGGCCGTTGCCTTCTGAGGCCGACAGCGTGTAGGCTGTGGCGTTGTTGATGTCGAAGTCGAGCATGTACGTGAAGTTGGCCGTGAAGTCGAAGTCCTTCCACTGTCCGCTCAGGCCGAAGCCGCCCTGGATCTTCGGGTTCGTATTACCGATGATGGTTCGGTCGTTCTCGGTGATGCGGCCGTCGCCGTCGAGGTCCTTGAACTTGATTTTGCCGGGAAGGGTGGCGTTACCGACGTTGCTGGTGCCAGAGATGTCGTTGATGACGGTGATATAGCCGTCCTCACGGGGTGCACAGTCGCGGGCTGTGCCGTTGTCTGTGGCACTTGAGCCCCAGGGCACGGCGCGGTAGCTGTCCAGCTGGTCGAAGTAGAACTCGTCGAACTGGTACAGTCCGTCATAGACGAAGCCGTAGATGAGTCCCACCTCGTCGCCCTCGCGCAGACAGTAGTCGTCGTAGCTCGACTTCCAGCTGTCGTGGTGCATCCATATCTCCTTGTCGGTGCCGTTCAGCTTGTCAACCTTCTTCTTGTTGAAGCCGAAGTTCAGGTTGGCCGACAGCACGTAGTCCTTACCCTGAAGAATGTCGCCCTGGATGGTCAGCTCGAAGCCCTTGTTGGTGACCTGTCCCACGTTCTGCATCTGACTGGTGTAGCCGAGGACGGCTGCCAGGTCGGAGTCGTAGAGCAGGTCGCGGGTGGTGTACCAGTAGACCTCGGGGGTGATGGTGACGCGGCCTGCGAAGAGAGAAATGTCGGCGGCTAAGTTGCGGGTGATGGTGGTCTCCCACTTGATGTCCTTATTCGAGAACTTTGAACCGCTGCTGTTTCCGTAGTATTTCTCACCGTACTGCGTGGTCTCGCTGAGGCCCGGACCACCGGTGGAACGTATGTTGTAGAGCACGCGCCAGAGGTCGTTGTCGATGCGGTTGTTACCCGACAGACCGAAGGCGGCGCGGATTTTCAGGTTCGAAATCCACTTGATGCCCTTCATGAACGGCTCTTCGCTCATGACCCAGGCACCGCTGATCGAGGGGAAGTAGCCCCACTGGTTGCTGGAGGCAAACTTCGACGAACCGTCGGCGCGGAACGTTCCGCTGACCAGGTACTTGTGCTTGTAGTTGTAGTTGGCCTGACCGAAGAACGATGCCGTGCGGTCGGGGGTTGAGCGGTTCGACGTAGCCTCGTATGGCGTACCGAAGGCCATGTTGTCCCAGGCCTCGGCGGCCGTGAAGGCGCGCGGGAAGTAGCGGTTGGCCATGTAGGTCTGGCGCGACTGCGAGTGGTATATCTCCTGTCCGAGGAGGAACGACAGGTTGTGGTCGTCCTTGACAGTCATGTTATAGACGGCGGTATTGGTCCATACGTAGTTCAGGCCGTTGCGGTCGGTGAGCTGGGCTACGGGCAGGTTGTTGTTGCTCTTGCCCACGTTTGTCAGTGCGCCGTAGAATCGGCTCTGGTCTATCCAGCGCAGGCCGATGGTAGCCTCCGAGCGCAGCGTCAGCCCCTTGATGGGCTTCCAGTCGAGAGCCAGGCCGTTGGAGTAGTTGTACGAGTGCTTGATGAGCTGGTTGATGGCAATGTCGTTGCGCGGGTTGGTAAATGTGAACAGCTCCTCTTCGTTGGGGTCGGCATAGCGGCTGTCCACGTAGCCGAACTCGCGCAGACCGTTCGTCGGACGGTACTGCAGCACGTCGATGAGACCGCCGGTGCCGATGTGCGAACCGCCGGCACCCTCGTCGCGGCGGAACGAGAACTTCGGGTTGAACTGCAGGCTCAGCTTGTCGGTAATCTGCACGTTGGTCTTGAAGTTGACGTTGGTGCGGCGCACGCCCGAGCCGAGGATGATACCCTTGTCCTCTGACTGGGTAATCGACAGGTTGAACTTCACCTTGTCGGAGCCGCCGCCGATGTTGACGTTGGTCGAGTAGTTCACGGGGGTCTCGCCCATCACTTCGTCCTGCCAGTCGTATTCGGGCAGCGTGGAGTACATGTCGAGGTCGTAGGGGTTGCCGAAGTTGGCGCGGAAGAACTTGGCGTTCGACGAGCGCATACCATTGGCGGCGTGCCACTGGTACTGGTACTTGGCAAACTCCTCGCCGTTCATCAGATCGAGCTTCTTCGACAGATGGCTGATGGAGAGGCTGCCGTTGAACTTCACCTCTACCTTGCCGGCCTGAGCCGACTTGGTAGTCACCACCACAACGCCGTTACCACCCTTCGCACCGTAGATGGCGGTCAGCGAGGCGTCCTTCAGCACGTCGATCGACTGGATGTCGGTCGGGGGAATATCGTTGATGTTATCAACCTGGAAACCGTCTACAATATAGAGCGGCTCGTTGGTCTGGGTAATCGACGTGCCGCCGCGTACGCGGATGTTGACGTCGGCACCGGGCTGACCGTCGACGGTCGTCACCTGCACACCAGAAATTTTACCTTGCAGGGCTACGGCGGCCGAGGTGACGGGCACGACCTCCAGTTTCTTACCCGAGATGGATCCGACCGAACCGGTCAGGTCCTTGCGGGCCTTGCTGGTATAACCCACGACGACGACCTCCTCAAGGGCGGCGTTGTCGTCCTGCAGCACCACCTGCATGTTCTGCGAGGCAGCGACGTCCTGTGCCACCATGCCGATGTAGGAGATGGTGACGGTCTTGCCCTTTTGCAGTTTCAGGGTGAAGTTGCCGTCGAAGTCGGTCACGGCAGCGTTCTTGGGGTTACCTTTCTCTACGACGGTGGCGCCGATGACGGGCTCGCCGGTGGAGTCTGTAACCGTTCCCTTGGCTGTGGTCTGTGCAGCTGCACGCCCGGCTACCAAGAGCAGACACAACAAGAGTGTTGTCCGAAAGATACTCTTCAATTTAACAGACATAAATTTTTTAGTAGTTTAATGAATATTATAAGGTTATTTCCATCAGAACTTGTCAGCTATGTACGTTTTTAGTAAATTTATGGTGCAAAGATACAAGAAATATTTGATAAAACGATAAATTGAGTGACTATTTTTTCGCAAACGTTTGCGTTTTTTTATGAAAAACCCGGTGCCTTTCGTCCAAAACCCGGCGCCTTTTTGGCAAAACCCGCCGCCTTTTGCTTGTAAACCCCCGCCTTTCGGACAAAACGCGGCCCCTTTCGCGCGTGCGCGTTATATAGCCGAAAAAAACGTCGAACCTACACTTCCGACACTTCCTACACCTGCCGTCAGGGGGCGTAGGTGTAGGAAGTGTCGGAAGTGTAGGTTGTTTTCTGTGATTAGCTATACATTACGCGCGCGGGTGAAATCATCAAGGTCTCACCATCACCTTCCGGCCGTCCTTGATGACAACGCCCTTGTAGCCTGCAGTCACGGGCCGGCCGCCCAGACTGCGCAGGGTGTTGGTTCGGGTGTTGGTTCGGGTGTCGGTTGTGGCGGCACTGATGCCCGTGGCACCGTCGGTGACGACGGTGACGTAGAAGACACCGCTCTCGCCGGAGCCGCGCCTGATCTCGTGACTGCCGGGGGCCACACCGGCGAGGGTATAGACGCGCACGTCCTGGCTGCCTGTCGGCGTGGTGGCCGAGGCGGCGGTCAGTTCCTGGTCGTCGAACTTCAGCGAGTGGGTGCTCCAGACAGACTGGACAATGGTGACGGTAGCCGTGGCCGTGGTCGTGAAGGCAATGACGGTGGTGCCCTCCATCTTCAGGCCTTGGTTGAACTGCAGACCGTCGTATGTGCCTGTAAACTTCGAGTTGAAGTTGTGCTTGCCGTCACCATACGTAAAAAAACCGGTGGGCGACTCGATGTCGGAGCCGTTGAACGAGACGGTGTAGGTGCTGCCCTCCGTCGACGGCGTCGGGCCGTTGTCGCTGAGGTCAAGGCCCAGCGTGTTGATGACCTCCGACTTGGTGCCGTCGGTCTTGGTGTAGGCGGGATAATACTCCTTGGCGGCATCCTCGGTGTCGGCATTGCCGCTGAGCATGATGTCCTGCACCAGCGAGTTGGCGTAGACCTCTATGTTGGTGTAGTACTTCGCCGGGTCGAGGGTATAGGCGTTGGCGTCAGCAGCACTGTTCGGGTTCAGTCCGTTGGCTGTCTCCCAGGCGTCGGGTATGCCGTCCTTGTCGGTGTCAAAGCCTGCCTCGCGACTGCCTTTGCCGAAGTTGGCCTCGGTGTAGCCCCTGACGTCGCTGACCACGTCGATGCGTCCCGGCTTCTTGGTGACTGAGCCGTTGTAGGTGGCCGTGCCGTTGCGGGCCTCGTCGAAGTAGCGCAGGTCTACCTCGTCGCTGTTGAGCGATGCACCGGCCAGGCCGAGCACCTTGTCGAAGGCCGTGGCGGCGCTATGGGTGGTCACCTCGCCCGTGGGGCCGGGCTCGTCGAGCTGAATGCAGACGCAGTCGGTGCCTGCCGGGTTCTTGACGTAGTCCACGTCGTCGCCGTTGTAGTGCTTGGGGTCGGGGCTGTAGCGCTTGCCGCTGATGATGTAGGTGCCGTCGTCGTACGACATGTCCGACCAGCCTGCGTTGGCGTTGTTGTTAATCTGATTGCCGCTGAGATAGTAGCGGCTGGTCATCGTCCAGTAGGTGGGATAGCCCTCGGAGTTGCCGTTGGCACCGACGGTGACGGTGGTCAGACGCGTGGTGGCAGCAGCAGGTCCCGTCTTGTAGTAGTTGCCAACCATGTTGACCTTGCCGCCGCCGGGACCGCCGTAGCAGCCGTTGCCGCAGTTGTAGACAACGCAGTTGCGGAAGTCGACGTTCTCGGCCTGCACGGCGTTCTGCCATTTGTACTGGGGGTAGAGCTTGTTGCCCGTGTAGCCCGTCCAGTCGTAGCGGGCACCGTTGAAGCGCGGCGTGCGGTTGCTGTGGTGGATGAGCAGGTTGTGGTGGAACGAGGCCAGTTTGCCGCCCCAGATGCCGCCGTAGCCGTGGGCACCCTTGCCGTGGCCGGCGTTCACCAGACTCTCGCCGATGGTGCACCACTGCATGGTGAAGTTGTTGTTGTCGTAGAACGAGGCCACCTCGTCGATCGACCACGAGAACGAGCAGTGGTCAATCAGGATGCCCGTATAGTGGCGGGCGGTCGAGGCGTCGGCACCGTCGTTGATGTCCTTCTCCTGTCCGCGGCGTATGCGGATGAAGCGCATCACGATGTTGTTGCCGGCGGGATTGACGTTGTAGTAGCGCAGGGTGATGCCTGGTGCCGGGGCCGTCTGGCCTAAGATGGTGGTGTTGGCACCGATGTTGACATTGCTCCTCAGGGCGATGACGCCGCCTACGTCGAAGACGACCGTCTTCTTGTCGGAACCGCTGACGGCAGCCCGGAACGAGCCGGTGCCCGAGTCGTTGAGGTTGGTGACGTGGACAATCTTGCCGCCGCGTCCGCCGGTGGTGTAGCGCCCGTGGCCTTCAGCTCCGGGGAAGGCCGGTGCCTGGGCTTGTGTGGCTGCCGTTATGGCGGCCATCATGAGTGTTGTAATTAGTCTTTTCATTATAGTTTGGTTATTGCATTCGTTGTAGTCCTTCCCAGCGCACGTTCCACTTGCCGTCCTGCGGGAAACCGGGGTTGTTGGGCGTGGTGCAGCCGTCCCAGCCGGCGCACATCATGGCGATGGCCGTCAGCAGTGCGCCGTTGCCGGGCAGGTAGATGCGCAGACGGTCGGCGGTCTGGAAGTTGTGGCCGTTCTTGAGGTAGGTGTTCTTCTGCGTGTCGATGAGAAGGGCCTGCAGGGCGGTTTCGGGCTGGCCGAGGCGGGCGGCGGCCATGGCCGTCATGCCGTAGTCCCAGCCCCAGGTGGTGGGCCAGTTCCAGTTCTGCATTACCCAGCCAAGTGTCTTCTTTGCTGCAACACTGTTGCAGCATAGGGGGACAGAGGGAAGCATGCCCAAGGGGCCGAGCACGGCGGGGTGGTCGTTGCGGCACTTCTCAGCGAAGGTCTCGGTGGAGACGACGGGGGCGGCTCCCGAGGCTACGGCGTCGAAGGGGTCGAAGCTCTTCAGGTTATCGGTCTTGCCTTTCGGCAGACCGGCGGTGTAGATGCCGTCCTTGGTCATCGGCAGGGGCGAGAGGCCATTGATGATTCTGTCCCAGTCGGCGTTGCGGGACTTGCCCTGACGCTCGCGCCACTGGTTGGCTACGCTGAGGCCGTACTGCCAGTAGGCCAGTTCGAAGGGGTGGTTATAGCTGAAGTCCTTCGACATCGACTCCTGCATGGCCGTCTCGCCCTGCAGGTAGTAACACTTGGTCTTGGCGTCGTAGCTGACGAAGTCGGCCATAAACTCGGCGGTCTCTTCCACCTGCTTGGCATATTTCTTTAGAGTCTCAGCGGTGGGCTTGGCACGGTACATATCCTCGGCCATATATATATAATGTGGCTGCTGCCAGATGAGGAACGAGCCCGTGTTCGACGGGGCCTCGCCGGCCCAGGGGTCGGTCATCTTCATCCAGCGAATGCCGCGGAAACCCTGTCGGCGGGCTATCTGGCGGGCTACGGGGTAGGCCACGTCGTTATACCAGTCGAGCACCGTGGCCACGGTCTGCGGCCGGTTCCACAGGGCGAAGTCGACCATGTGCCACCAGGTCATTTCCAAGTGCGGGCGGCCGAACCATGAGTTGTAGGTCAGCCCGGTCTCCTGCGGAGGCAGACTATTGGCGCAGTTCACCTGCGTCAGGTATTGCGAGAGGACGACGCGGCGCTCCAGTTCGCGGGCGCGCGGGTCGGTGCACTGGCTGAAGTCGACGATGGCGCCCTCCTGCCACCAGCGGTTCCACGAGCGCATGACGGCGCGGAGCTGCTCGTCGAAGACGAGGGCGGGGACAGCGGCACCGCCGCTGTACAGCGAACTGTAGGCGGCTTTGAAGGCGAGGATGTCGGCGGTGGTCGTCAGTTCGAAGTGGTGGGGGGCGCGCTCGCTGATGGTGGCATCGCCCTGCCAGGTGAGGGTCAGGTAGTAGCGGGTGGAGTCGAGCTGGTGCTCGATGACGGCGCCGTTGCTGCCCTTGGCAAGTATGCGGCTGGTGTGGCGCTCGGGCTTGGTGAAGTCGGCGGCGGCGTCGGCATGCTTGCCGGTGGGGTAGGGCAGGCGGATGGCGACGCTGGCGCGGCCGTCGCTGAGCATGGGCGTCTTGATGCGGTAGATGACGGCATCCTCGTTCTGCAGGGCGGCGGTGGTGACGTCGACGGGCGTGCCGTCGGCGCGGAAGCTGCTCTCGATGACGCCGTCGTAGAGCTTCAGCTCCTGGCGGATGGCGCTGAGGTCGTTCAGCGCCACCTTCTCGCCGCCGGCGGTCTTCATCTCCAAGCCGATGGCGCCGAGGTTCAGACGGTGGGGGTTCACGCGGAAATACTGTGTAGCCTGAACATTGCGCTCAGTCACTCCCCCTCGGGGGGAGCTGGAGGGGGCTTTATACTCCACGGCGTAGACCTCGGGGTGGCCGTGGCCCAGGTCGAACGTCTTCTCGCTCTCCTGGGCGGTCAGGCCGGCGGTGTTTTCGAACTTATGCCATCCCCAGTCGGACATGGCTGTCAGAGGCACACCTGCCTCATAATCAAAAGGGAACGACTGCAGGCCGGTGACGTCGACCGTCGTTGCAAAGTGTCCGTTGCCCACGGTCAGCGAGGCCAGCGTGTTGGCCTCGGTGCTGACGGGGTTGTTGCGTGTGACGACGGCCTGGCGGTTAATCTCGGCCGTGGTGTTGCTGGTGTCGTAGCCCAGCATCTCCATCTCGAGGCTGGCCCAGATGAAGGGGCCGAGGCCCTTGGCGTCGTTGTCGCGTATCTTCTCAGAGAGGTAGTAGTCGTAGCTGCCGTCGCGCCGGCGGTTCTCCTTGACCGTACCCTTTGGGTTGACCTTCTTCATGGCGGCTATCACCTCGTCGGTGGCAGCCGGGCCGAGTCCGGCCACCGAGCAGCAGTTGGTCAGCGAGATGGTCTTGTCCTGGTTCACGCGGATGAAGTTGTTGATCATGCCCCGGTAGGCACGGATGCCGGCGTCGCGGTACTTGGTGCCGACGTAGCCCTTGCGATAGGCTTTCAGTAATGCGTAAGTGAACATGGCTGAACAGGTGGATTCCAGATAGTTACCTTCGCGGCCCGGCGAGTCCATCACCTGGTACCAGGTGCCTGTCTGCTTGTCCTGCCACTTCAGGATGGCGTCGAAGTCGCGGCGCAGCAGGTCGATGACCTCCGAGCGGCGGCTGTAGGTCTCGGGCAGAGCGTCGAGCACCTCGACGAGGGCCATCGTGTACCAGCCCTGGGCGCGGCCCCAGCAGTGCTGCGAGAGTCCCGTCGTCGGGTCGGCCCAGAAGGCCTTGCGCGTCTCGTCGTAGGCGTGGCGGTTCAGGCCCGTCTTCGGGTCGAGGGTACGCTCGTAGGTCACCTTCAGCTGGTCTACGGCGTCGTCGTAGATCTTGGTGGCGTTCTTCTTGTCGGTGATGGGGGCGGTCAGGCAGCGGTAGGGCAGGCCCATGAAGATGCCGTCGAGCCACACCTGGTAGGCGTAGATGGCTTTGTGCCAGTACACACGGTCGGCCTTCGTGCGGGGCTGCTGCTGCAGCTGGCGCATCATGGTCTGCATGGCCTTCAGGTTCTTGGCCTCGGGCCACTGCTGGTACATACGCGTGACGAAGTGTCCGGTGCGGATGTTGTCGAGGTTGTAGTCGAGGATGTCGTAGCCGCGGATGTCGCCCCGCTGGTTGATCATCGTGTCGGTGTACTCCTGGCAGTAGCGGCGTATGTCCTCGCCGCCGTAGCGCAGGTAGGTGTCGAGCATGCCCTCGAGCTCGATGCCCATGACGTAGCTCCACTTGGGCTTGGTCGAGAAGTCGAGGAGGTAGGAGCGGGGCACGCGCTTCATCTCAGAGTAGGTCATCCACTCAGAGTAGTGCTTGTAGGGCATCTCCGTGAGGCAGAGCGAGCCGTTGCAGAGGTAGTTGTCGTAGCTGATGTTGCGCGTCTGGCCGGTGATCTTGTTGCCCTGGGCCACGCCGTTGAATTGGCAGTTCTTGACCTTCACGTCGTAGACGTTGCAGACGGTGTCGAGTCCGATGACGAGCACGCCGTACTTCGACTTCTGGCTCGTGACGTTCTCCATGTAGATGTCGCGCACGGTGGGGTTGAAGCCCCGGCAGCAGACCTCGTTGTGCTCGTAGTCGAGGTTGATCTTCAGCACGGCCTCCTTGCACTGGCCCACCTTGATGTCGCGCATGTTGATGTTCTCGATGATGCCGCCTCGGCAGGAGTTTGTCTTGATGCGCAGCACGCGCTCCAGGTTGGGCGAGTCCATCACGCAGTCGTGGGCGAAGACGTTCTGGCAGCCGCCCGAAATCTCGGAGCCTACGACGACGCCGCCGTGGCCGTTCTTCATCTCGCAGCGGCGCACGATGATGTTCTTCGAGGGCATGTTGCGCTCACGGCCGTCGCGGTTGCGCCCGCTCTTGATGGCGATGCAGTCGTCGCCGGTGTTGAAGAAGCAGTCCTCTATCAGCACGCGGTCGCAGCACTCGGGGTCGCAGCCGTCGCCGTTGGGGCCGTCGTTGATCATCTTCACGCGGCGCACGGTGATGTCGGTGGAGTGAAGGGGGTGGATGACCCAGAAGGGCGAGCGCAGCAGCGTGACATCCTCGAGCAGGATGCGCTCGCACTTGTTGAACGAGACGAGCTGCGGGCGCAGGCCGTCCTTCGGGCCGAACACGCGCTCGGGCGAGCGCTGGCCCTGCTCGTTGTACATCGGTATGCCGTCCTCGCCGTTCTTCAGCAGGCGCGGGCGGGCCTCGGTCTTCTGGCTGACGGTGCCCTCCTTCCAGCCGTAACGGGGCGAGCCGCACCAGGGCCACCACGTGTCGTTAGAGCCGCCGCCGTCGATGGTGCCGCGGCCCGTGATGGCGATGTCGTGGGCCTTGAAGGCATAGACGCAGGGCGAGAGGTTGAAGCACTCCAGACCCTCCCACGACGTCTCGACGATGGGGTAGAGCTCGGGCTGGAAGACGAACTCGAGCACGGCGCCCTCCTCGACACAGAGGTTGACGCCCGACTTCAACTCGATGGCTGCCGTGAGGAACTTCTGTCCGGCGGGCACGACGACGCGGCCGCCGCCCTTCTTCGAGCAGCGGTCAATGGCCTTCTGGATGGCCTTCTGGTTAACGGCTGCCGTAGCGTCGGGCTTGGCGCCGAACTTGGTGATGGGGTAGTCCTTGCCGCTGATTTGTGGCTGGCGGATGCTCTGCTCAATCTGCTTGTACAGTGCCTCGTCCCAGCTGTCGGCATGGCTGAGCATGGGGAAGAGCAGGCAGAGGAGCATCAGTTGTAGTAACTTTTTCATGTCTAAATGCGATTAGTTCGTAGTTTCGTGCAAAGATAAGGAAAAAGCACGAGACTACGAACTAATTAAGTTTTTTTATCACGTAATCGTTTTAGTGGGCCAGGGCTTCGAAGAGCCGGTCGAGCGCCTGGTCGGCGTCGCCGCCGGCCTCGTCGAGCAGGGTGACGAACTTCGAACCGATGATGGCTCCGGCGGCGTTGTCCTGGGCGGCCTTCAGCGTCTGGGCGTTGCTGATGCCGAAGCCGATCATGCGCGGATTGCGCAGCTGCATCTGGTCGATGCGGCGGAAGTACTCCTGCTTCTGCTCGTCGAACGAGCGCTGGGCCCCGGTGATGGCGGCCGACGAGACCATGTAGATGAAGCCGTCGGTGTGCTGGTCGATGAAGCGTATGCGCTCCTCGCTCGTCTCGGGCGTGATGAGCATGATGACGCGCAGGTCGTACTTGTCGGCGGCGGGCTTCACGGTGCTGAGGTAGTCGCTGAAGGGCAGGTCGGGAATGATCATGCCCGAGACGCCGCTCTCGGTGCATGACTGGCAGAACCGCTCGATGCCGTAGTGCAGGATGGGGTTGAGGTAGCCCATCAGTATCAGCGGGATGTTCACTTCGTCCTTAATGGCCTTCAGCTGCTCGAAAAGCAGCTTCACGCTCATGCCGTTCCTGAGGGCCTTCGTGGCGGCCGTCTGTATGACGGGGCCGTCGGCCAGAGGGTCGCTGAAGGGTATGCCCACCTCGACGAAGTCGATGCCCCGCCGCTCCATCGTCTTGATGACCTGGCCGGTGGCGTCGAGGGCCGGCGTGCCGGCGCAGAAGTACAGGCTCAGCAGCTTGCGGTCGCCCCGGTCTGAAAAAACTTGGTTTATCTTGTTCATAGTTGTTCTAAGAATTGTTTGAGTTTGGTGATGTCTTTAACGCCCGGCTCGGTCTCGAAGCGCGAGTTGAGGTCGATGCCGATGCACTTGGGGTGATGGAAGTCGCTGACGCGCGCAGCGTCGTCGGGACCGATGCCGCCGCTCAGCAGGAACGGCACGTCGCCGTCGTAGGCGTCGAGCACCGACCAGTCGAACTGGCTGCCGCTGCCGCCCACCGTCGGGCACTTCGTGTCGAAGAGGAAGTAGTCGACGCAGTCGGCATAGTCCTTGTATGCTGCAATATCATTGCGGCTTTCAACGCTGATGGCCTTGATGAACTGTATGCCGGGCCGGATGTCGGGGTCGAGCGTGTGGCGCAGGTTGCGTATGAGTGTCGGCGTCTCGTGGCCGTGCAGCTGGACGAGGTCGAGCTTATAGTTCACCACCCGGGTGATGATGTTCTGGGCCATTTCGTCGACGAAGACGCCCACCCTGCGAGGTGAGAGATGAGAGGTGAGAGGTGAGAGACTGCTCCTGTCGGGGATAATCCCGGCGTGGGTGGGAATCATCGTCACGTTTCGCGGCGACTTGTCCCAGAATATCATACCAATCCAGTTGACTCCTAACTCAGCGACCTGGCGGATGTTCTCGCCCTCGCGCATACCACAAACTTTAATGATCATATCTGTTCTATAAATTGTTTTAACGTCTTTCCTGGGTCGGGCTCGCGCATGAACGTCTCGCCGATGAGAAATCCACGGAAGCCGGCCTGGCGCAGCTGGCGGATGGTCTCGGGGCGCGAGATGCCGCTCTCGCTGACCTTCACCGCGTCCTTGGGCAGACGCTCGGCCAGCCGGAACGAGTTCTCGACATCGGTGACGAATGAGCCCAGGTTGCGGTTGTTGATACCGTAGACGTCGGGCTGCAGTTCGCAGTAGTCCAGCTCGCTCTCGCTGTGCATCTCGAGCAGCACCTCAAGGCCCAGCTCGTGGGCCTTGAGCATGAGTGCCCGCAGCTTCTCCTTCGTGAGACAGGCCGCGATGAGCAGCACCGCCGACGCTCCTGAGAGCAACGCCTCGTAGAGCTGGAGCTCGTCGATGACGAAGTTCTTGTAGAGCACGGGGATGGTGACTCCCGACTGCCGCGCCTCAACTATAAAACGGTCGTGACCGCCGAAATATTGTTTGTCGGTCAAAATACTGATGGCGGCGGCGCCGTTCTGCTGGTAACTGAGGGGTATCTCCGTGGCGCGGCCCTCCTCCTTGATCCAGCCCTTCGACGGCGAGCGGCGCTTGAACTCGGCGATGATGCCCGTCGGGCTGGCGAGCAGGGCCTCGCGGAGCGACGGCTTCTTCCGGCGCATCAGCTCCAGTTCCTCGCGCTTGTGCGCCACAATCTCTTGCAATACGTCTTTAGCCATATAAATTCGTATTTAAGTTCCGGGATTCTATTATTCGTATAATTCGTATAATCCGTAGTAGAACGATCAGCTGTTCAGCTCGACAAACTTCGTGAACGTGCGCAGGGCACTGCCGCTGTCAATCGACTCGCGGGCAATGGCTATACACTCCTCGATGGGCTTCTGGCCGCGCTCGAGCACCTGGATGCCGAAGGCAGCGTTGGCCAGGACGATGTTCTTCTGGGCCTCGAGGGCACGGTTCTCGAGCACGGCGTCGAAGATTTCCTTGGCCTCCTGCTCGGTGGCTCCGGCGACGAGCTCCTCGGGCTTGGCCGGGGCGAAGCCCAGTTCGGCGGGCGTGAAGATGCGCTCGTAGTGGTTGGTGGTCACCTTGAAGTCGCCCGTCAGCGAAATCTCGTCATAGCCGTCGATGCTGTTGACGATGCCGTAGTCGATGCCCAAGCGCTGGTAGACCTGGTGGTAGAGCCGCATCTGGTCGAGATTGGCCACGCCCAGCAGCTGGCAGCTGGGCTGGCTTGGGTTGACCAGCGGTCCCAGGAGGTTGAAGATGGTGGGAAACTGCAGGGCCTTGCGGATGGGCCCCACGAACTTCATGGCGCGGGCGAAGAGCTGGGCGTGCAGATAGACGATGCCGCACTCGTCGAGACAGCGGTTCAGCTTGTCGATGTCGTCGGTGAAGACGACGCCGTGCTGGGCGATGACGTTCGATGCCCCCGAGGTCGACGTGGCGGCGTAGTTGCCGTGCTTGGCCACCTTATAGCCAGCGCCGGCGATGACGAAGCAGCTGGTGGTCGAGATGTTAAAGGTGTTCTTGCGGTCGCCACCGGTGCCGACGACGTCGATATAGCGGTCGCAGTCGAGGGGCACGGGTACGCCCGTCTCGAGTATGCCGTCGCGGAACCCGAGCAGCTCGTCGACCGTCACGCCGCGCATCTGCAGTGCCGTCAGCAGTGCGGTGATTTGCTCCGTCGGGTAGTCGCTGTGGGTGATGCCGACGAGAATCTGTTTCATTTCCTCACGAGAGAGCTCCTCGTGGTTGAGCATCCTGTTGAGGATGTCTTTCATTGTCTGTGCCATATTGTTTGTTTTGTGTTAATTGTTTGGTGTGGAGTGTTACTGGTAGAGCCAGTTCTGCAGCATCTTCTTGCCGTCGGGGGTGAGCACGCTCTCGGGGTGGAACTGTATGCCGCGGACGTTTAGCTCGCGGTGGCGCAGCGCCATGATCTGGCCTTCGTCGCTGGTGGCCGTCACTTCAAGGCACGTGGGCAGTGCTACGCGCGAGACCACCCACGAGTGGTAGCGGCCGACGGTGATGTCGCGGTCGAGACCGTAGAAGATGGGGTCGTCGCTCACGATGTGGCAGGGCGTGGCCACGCCGTGGAACACGTCGCTCAGGTTCTCAAGCCGGGCGCCGAAGACCTCGCCGATGGCCTGGTGGCCCAGGCAGACGCCGAGGATGGGCTTGCGGCCGGCGTAGGTGCGGATGACGTCGAGCAGCAGGCCGGCCTCCGAGGGGATGCCCGGGCCTGGCGAGAGGATGATCTTGCTAAACTGCTGCAGCTGTTCAAGCTCGAACTGGTCGTTGCGCAGAACGGTGACCTCTGCGCCTAACTCCTTGACCAGATGACTCAGGTTGTAGGTAAACGAGTCGTAGTTGTCGATGATTACTATCTTCATAATTCGTGTTGTTCGTGTTAGTCGTGGTCTACATCTTTTCTGCCATGAGAATGGCGCGGCGCAGCGCACCGAGTTTATTGTTCACTTCCTGCAGCTCGTATTCCTCGTTGCTCTTGGCCACGATGCCGCCGCCGGCCTGGAACCACAGTTCGCCACCCCGCGAGACGAACGTGCGGATGGTGATGGCCTGGTTGAGCGAACCGTCGAGCCCGATGACGCCGATGCAGCCGCCGTAGGCGCCGCGGTTGTGGGGCTCGTACGCCGAGATGAGCTGCATGGCCCGCACCTTCGGCGCTCCTGAGAGCGTGCCGGCGGGGAAGGTGTCGATAAACGCCTTGATGGGGTCGGCACCCTCGTCGAGCTCGCCGCTGACGCGCGAGACGAGGTGGATGACGTGCGAGTAGTACTGTATGTCCTTGTAGTAGTCGACCTTCACGTCGTGGCAGTTGCGGCTCAGATCGTTGCGGGCCAGGTCGACCAGCATGACGTGCTCGGCATTCTCCTTCGGGTCGTTACGCAGGAACTCCGCTCCGCGGCGGTCGGCGTCGGCGTCGCCCGTGCGCTTCGTCGTACCGGCAATGGGGTCGATGTAGGCTTTGCGTCCTTCAATGCGGCAGTGCGTCTCGGGACTTGAGCCGAAGATGCGGAAGCCGCCGAAGTCGAAGTAGAAGAGGTAGGGCGAGGGGTTGATGCTGCGCAGCGTGCGGTAGAGCTTGAAGTCGTCGCCCTCGTAGTGCTGGATGAAGCGGCGCGAGAGCACGATCTGGAACACGTCGCCGCGCAGGCAGTGCTGTATGCCGCGGCGGATGTTGGCCTTGTGCTCATCGTCGGTCAGCGTCGAGCTGACGTCGCCGACGGCTTGGAAGCCGAACTCGCGGACGTTGCCGCGTTTCATGGCCTTCAGTACGCTGTCGATGTCGTCGGCGTCGCCCATCGTCACCACCTTCAGCGTGTTGTTATGGTGGTCGAAGACGATGACCACCTTATATAATATATAGAGCAGGTCGGGGGCGTCGTTCTTCTGCTGCGTCTCGTCCTTCACGTCGATGTCCTCGAAGTAGCGCACGGCGTTGAAGCTGGTGTAGCCGAACAGTCCGCAGACCGAGGCATCGTCGCCCGTCACCTCAATCCTGTCGATAAGGGCGTGGATGGCTTCGGCAGAGCCGAAGTCGGCGGCGAGCTGGCGCTCCAGCGTCGTCCCGTCGGGATAGTTGACGGTTACGGTGCCGTGCCCGATGGCCACGCTGGCCATGGGACTGATGCCGATGAACGAGCGCGAGCTGGCTGCGTCGTGGTAGTCGGCGCACTCCATCAGTGCCGACTGAGGGTAGAGGTCGCGCAGCCGCATGTAGACGCCGACCGGGGTGTAGAGGTCGGCCAGGATGGTCTGCGACACGGTGGTGAAGGCCCACCCCTTGCCCCTCCCCAAGGGAGGGGTATAGTTAGTCTTGTTACTGTTTGTTTCCATATTGTTGCTGTTGATAAATGCCGTTCTTAATAACTATATAAGCTCCCCTCCCTTGGGGAGGGGCTGGGGGTGGGCTTCCCCTCCCTTGGGGAGGGGTCGGGGG
>OCTX012288769.1_pt1 | contig 46972 bp, 34 predicted proteins | sample 1539691 | NCBI WGS metagenome assembly OCTX01 (sample SAMN02144231, study PRJEB22623) | gut metagenome | biome: sheep rumen | host: Ovis aries | place: New Zealand
ATTACGGAGACAACACGCCTAATGGAAGAGACGCGGCGGGCCGTCCGGCGCGGTGAGTACATTGAAAAATCCCCGCTTACATTCGGGGAATATTACGGGCAATGGCTGAACTTCCACGATATGAAGGCCGGAACAAAGGCCGCGTATCAATCCATAGCGCACAAATGGATAACGCCGAAAATTGGGAAAACCCGCATTGTGAACTTGACGGCGGCGGACTTTCAAAAAGTTTATGCGGCTATAATCGCGGACGGCAAATCAAAGGTTACTGTCAATTCTTGCTATGTAATCATAAACGGAGTAATGAAAAGCGCCGTTGATGATGGGATTATCAGGGAGAACCCGGCCCGGCGGCCCAAACTTCCGACAAAGACCAGCGAGGCCGGAAAGCGGATCAGGGAGACGGAACACCACGAAGCACTCACGAAGGAACAACAGGCGCTATTCGAACAGTACGCTGCAGACAGTATTCTGAAAAATTATTTTGCGGTAATGCTGCGAACCGGAATGAGGGGCGGGGAGCTTTTGGGGCTGAAATGGTCAGATATTGACAGGGCTAATAAAGTGCTGCATATCCGGCGGACACTGAAGGAAAAACCGGGCGGCTTTTTTGAAGACACACCGAAATCAAAGACTTCCGTCCGGGATATTCCCATTACGCCGGACGTTATGCGGATGCTGGAAGAACAACGAACATTTTGGGGTTTCAAGATCACGCGGATCGGCAAGCAGAACGAACGCTATCTGTTTTGTGACGATCACGGCGGCCCGCTGCATATAGACGCAACAGGGCGCGAAATGAGACGGATAACCAACGCGATCCGGGCGGCGGGGCATGAATTCCCGGACATAACGCCTCATTCCTTGCGGCATACATTCGCAACGCGGGCGATTGAATCCGGCATGAACCCGCAAGTGCTGAAAACCATTTTGGGGCATTCATCTTTAGCAATGACCATGGATTTATATTCTCACGTTATGCCGGACACGAAAGCGGCGGAAATGGAAAAGATAGCAGTTGCATTTTGAGGAAACAGGCGGGCAGCAATCAGGGCGGCCCGCTCTATTTTTTGCGTTTCGCGGCTCTATATTCTGTCCAAAATTTGTCCAAAATTGGACAAACAAAAACGGCATTCCATAAACCGAAAAATTCAAAGAAGCCTTATTTTACAAGGCACTTTAAACAGTTTCGGACGGTGAAAAACTGGAAAATATTTAATCTGTTTTTAATCTTTCTCACAGGACATTTTCATCTGGCGGCGGTATCCTGTACGTACATCAGGAGGAAATAAAAACCGCTGATGCAAACAGTCCGAAAATAGAGTATGATAGATCATGTGGAGGAATTACCATGGAAAACATCGAAAAAGTTGAACGTCTCAGAGAAAAAGCAAACGTCTCCTACGAGGAGGCAAGAGCCGCGCTTGAGGAGGCCGGCGGCGACCTTCTGGATGCGATCGTGCTGCTCGAGCGCCAGGGCAAGGTGAACGGCCCCAGACAGGCTTCCTACTCGACCGACTACGAGGCCCAGACCGAATACATCCGGGTCCGCGACAAGGTGGAGGAGGCCGAGCAATCCGCTCCGAGCTTCGGCCAGACCGTCAACAGGATCGTCAGCACGCTCGTCAATTTTATCCAGAAGACCATGTTTATCGTAAAAAAGGGAGACAACACCCTCTTCACGATGCCCACTCTGGTGTTCGTTCTGCTCCTCTTCTTCTTATGGGAGGGACTTCTTCCGGTCATGATCATCGCCCTCTTCTTCGGGATCCGCTATTCATTTGACGGAACGGACAGCGTGAAGAAAGCCAACAGCATCCTGAACAGGGCCGGCGATTTCGCGGAGGACGTAAAGAGCGAGTTCAGGAACACGGACGAAGGCTCCGATTACAGATAAAAATGAGGTAAGCATATGAACACACGCATCCTGTTGGTGGAAGACGAAGAAAAACTGGCAAGATTTCTGGAACTCGAGCTTATGCACGAGGGCTACCAGGTGGAGAAATCGGGAAACGGGCGCGAGGCACTCTCGCTCGCGCTCGCAAACCATTACGACCTGATCCTTCTCGACATCATGCTGCCCGGACTCAACGGTCTCGAGGTGCTGCGGCGGCTCCTCAAGGAGAAGGAAGTGCCGGTGATCCTTCTCACCGCCAGGGATGCGGTCATGGACAAGGTATCGGGGCTCGACGCCGGCGCCGTCGACTACATCACCAAACCGTTTGCGATAGAAGAACTGCTGGCTAGAATCCGCGTGGCGCTGAAGCTCCACGCGGTTCGGCCTGCCGCTCCGAATGCCGAAACTCCCCATGACGAGGAGGGGGTCCTCCGGTGGCAGGAGCTCGTCCTCGACGACCGCCGCCACGATGTGCGGTACGCCGGCCACGAGATCACTCTCACGAACCGGGAGTTTCTGATGCTGAAGACCCTTCTTGAAAATAAAAACATCGTCCTCTCAAGGGACACACTGCTGAATAAAGTATGCGGATACGAGTACGCGGGTGAGACCAACGTGGTCGACGTCTACATCCGGTATTTGCGGTCCAAGATTGACGACGCGTTCGGCATCAGGATGATCCGGACCGTAAGAGGAGTCGGCTATGTCATCAAATCAGACGAAGACTGACGGGAAGACGGCCTCCGCAAGAAAAGGAAGCGCTTCCCTCGACCAGCAGAAGCGCATGACATCGATCACCCGGAAAATGCACGGCTACCTGCTCAGAAAGAAATTCTTCCGCTCTCTGGGCACGGATCTCCTGACCGGCGTGCTTCTCGTGATCGGCTGGTGCGCGGAGCAGGAATTCTCCGCCCTGGGGTCCATTGCGGCCGGGCGCAGCCGTTTTTTCACGGTTCGAGAGATCGCCTCCTATCCCGGAGCGGAATTTCTTTATATGATCACTTCCGGGACGGGCAAAACTCTTCTATCCGTCTCTTTTCTCTATCCCTTCATCGCGATTGCCTGCATTCTGGGGGTACTCCTTGCGGTCCAGATTCTGGGGCTCCTCTTTTCATTTTACAGAGAAACAAAAGCGATTCGAAAAATTCTCGCCCCGATCAACGAGATCGCCCTCAAGGCGGATGAGCTGAGCCGGCTTTCATTTTCCGAGGACAAGTACCAGATGATCGAGGACGCCCTTGAGCACATCGATCCGGAAAATGCAGAGCAGGGAAGGCCCCTCTCCTTCGGAGACTCGGACCTCATCGGCGTCGAGGCCGCCATGAACAACCTGCTCCTTCGCATGCGGGACACCATGCGCCAGCAGTCAAGGTTCGTAAATGACGCCTCCCACGAGCTTCGGACCCCCATCGCGGTGATCCAGGGCTACGCCAACATGCTCGACCGCTGGGGAAAGACGGACGAGAAGATCCTCGACGAGAGCATCACCGCGATCAAAAATGAGGCGGACCACATGAACTACCTGGTGGAGCAGCTCCTATTCCTCGCAAGGGGCGACGCGGGGCGGACCTCCCTCTCAAGACAGTCCGTCAGCACGGATGCGTTCATCCGGGACATCTACGAGGAGTCGCTGATGATCGATGAGAAGCACCGCTACCGCCTGAAGGAAGGCGAGGCCTCCGAGGTCTCCGTCGACCCCGGGCTCATGAAGCAGGCCGTCCGTATCCTCATCGACAATGCCGCCAAATACACCCCGGAGGGCGAGGAGATCATCCTCTCCTACGGGAAGACCGACAAGGGGCGGGCCTACCTGCAGGTGCAGGATCTCGGCCGGGGCATCAGCGAGTCCGAGCTCCCGCACATCTTCGAGCGGTTCTTCCGGGCGGATGATGTCCGCGCAAGCGCAGGCACCGGGCTCGGCCTCTCCATCGCGAAGTGGATCGTGGACAAGCACGGCGGCCACTTTGAGGTGTTGTCCAGGAAGGATCTGGGGACGCGCATACGGATCGTGCTGTGAGAATCGCTGCAAAAGTTTTCAAAAAAGAAAGGGGCTTAAAAGCCCTTTTTTCATTTTCCCGTAACAAAAAAGAAATATCTCCCCTTCTAATGTAAATATATGAACACAAAATGAACACAGGTCCATGCGACAATAAACCATGGTTCAACGTGGTCTGCGGCCTAAGTGCCGCCCTCTTAAGCTTCATGGAGGACAACCATGGGAAAGGAAAGGGGTACTATCAAAAAGAAACACACCCTGCGCTATGTGCTCTTAAGCCTCATGGCGCTTGCGATGCTCACCCTCGCGGGAGCATGCGTCTTCATCGCCGTCACGGTCATGAAGGCGCCCGACCTTGATCTTGCCGACGTCGCGCCGGACGGCTACCGCACGACCGTGCTCGACACGGACGGAAATGTCACGCTCACGCTGACCGGCGAAGCCTCAAACCGGGTCTATGTGGACCTTGCTTACATCCCGAAGGACCTGCAGCACGCCTTCGTCGCAATCGAGGACGAACGCTTCTACACGCACCCCGGGATCGACCTGAAAGGCATCGTCCGCGCTGTCTGGACCGGCGTCTCGACCGGGCATTTCAACCAGGGAGCGTCCACGATCACGCAGCAGCTCCTGAAAAATAACGTCCTGACCTCCTGGACCGAGGAAAAGACCTTCCTGGACAGGCTCGAGCGCAAGATCCAGGAGCAGTACCTGGCGGTCATCCTCGAGCGCCGCACGTCGAAGGACTGGATCCTCGAAAACTACCTGAATACGATCAATCTGGGCGGCGGCTGCTGGGGCGTCGAGACCGCCGCGCGCTACTATTTCGACAAGGACGTCTCCGAGCTCACGCTCTCGGAGTGCGCGGTGCTCTCCGGGATCACCAAGAGCCCGACGGCCTACAATCCCCTGAAGAATCCAGAAGAAAATGCAAAGCGCCGCGACAAGACCCTGCGCTGCATGCTGAACCAGGGGTACATTTCCGAAGATGCCTTCAACGAGGCGATGGCCGACGACGTCTATACGCGGATCGCGGCGATCCACGAGGACCGGAGCGGGGCGCAGATATTTTCTTATTTTGACGACGCGCTGGTCTACGAGGTCCTGCACGACCTCATGGACGCGGTCCCGTGCAGCGAGAGCGAGGCCTGGGATCTCATTTACCGGGGCGGTCTCACCATTATGTCAACCAAAGATGCGGCCCTCGAAGCCCTCTGCGAGGAGGAAATGAACAACGACGCGAACTTCAGCTCCGACGCGGAGGCCTCACTCGTGCTCATCGACACCGCGACCGGCGAGGTGCGCGCCATGGTCGGCGGCCGCGGCGAGAAGACCGCGAGCCTCATCTACAACCGGGCCCTCAGCGCCGCGCGGCAGCCTGGCTCCACGATCAAGATCCTCGGCGAGTACGCCGCGGGCCTGAACGCCGGGCTCATCACGCTCGGGACCGCTGTGGAGGACGCTCCTTACAGCTACTCGGACGGGACTGAGATCCACAATTCGAACGGGCTTTACGGCGGGATGACGACGATCCGGACCGCGATCGCCCAGTCGGACAACATCGTCGCCTACAAGTGTTTTGAGCAGCTGGGCACGGAGGCGGTATTTTCCCAGATCGAAGATTTCGGCATCTCGACCCTGACGGACGCGGACAAGGTGGAAGCCCTCGCGCTCGGCGGTACCTCGGGCGGCGTGACCAATCTTGAAATGACCGCCGCCTACAGCTCGCTGGCCCGCGGCGGGGTCTATGTCGAGCCGGTTTTCTACACGAGGATCATCGATCACGACGGAAATGTCCTCATCGACAACACGCCCGCCTCCCACCGGGTCGTGAAGGAGGAGACCGCCGCGCTGCTCACCTCCGCGCTTGAGTACGTGATCACCGACGGGACCGGCATCGACGCGGATTTTGACGGCGTCGCGCTGGCCGGGAAGAGCGGAACGACCTCAGGCGCCCGCGACGGCTGGTTCATCGGCTACTCGCCCTACCTCGCCTGCGGGGTCTGGGGCGGCTATGACGACAACCGCGAGCAGGCGGACACCTCCTACGTGAAACGCCTCTGGAAGGCGGTCATGTCGCGCGCACACTCCTCTTACGCCTACATGGCGTTTGACGGCCTGGAAAATCTCGTCGAGTGCGAGATCTGCACAAAATGCGGCCTCCTGGCCGTCGAGGGTCTCTGCGACGAGACCGTGCAGGGCGATATGACGCGGACGGAGTATTTCGCGAAGGGGACCGAGCCGCATGCGGTCTGCAGCTGCCACGTCGCGGTCGACGTCTGCACCTCCCACTGGGAGAAGGCAGGCCGCTACTGCCCCGAGAGCTCCGTCGTCACGAGAGTGTATCTCAAAGAGGCAGCCGCGGGCACCGCGGATGAGCAGTACGTGATCCCCGAATCGCTCACGGAGGGCACCTGCAGCGAGCACACCTCGATCTGGAATTACTGGCTGAACCGCCGTAACAGCGAGAGCGCCTCCGGCAGGAAGGATGATGAGGAGCCGCAGGGCGGGTCCTCAGCGCGTCCCGGCGAACCCGGGAACCAGGGCGGTTACTACGGCGGGTACGAAAGCCCGTCCGGCGGGTCCGAAGGCTCCGGCGGGTCCGGAAGCTCCTCCGGCGGGATCTTCGACTGGTGGGGCCGGCTCTTCGGCGGCTCCGAGGATCCGGATGACCGGAGCGAGTGGTGGTGAGTTCCCTTTCTTTTCTCATCCCCCGGGAACGATTCCCAAAAACACAGGGACGGTTCCTGGGGGACGGTTCTTAGAAAAAGCGCGATTCTCAAACGAGAATCGCGCTTTTTAAGAGAACCGTCCCTGGGAACCGTCCCCTCATTCCTCACAGCAGCGGCGACACCAGCCGCAGCATCGTATCCCTGAACCGCAGGCTCGGCCGCCGGCGGCTCCTGCGGTAATCCGCGGAGCTCTCGCGGCTCTCCTCAAACATCTTCTCAAAATCCCGGTAGATCTCCCCCACCGCGCTCATGCGGTAGAGCACGACCCCGTTCTCAAAATGATGATACAGGCTCCTGTAATCCAGGTTGATGGTCCCGCAGACCGCGATCTCCCCGTCGGCGATGCACATCTTCGCGTGGGAGAACCCCGGCGTGTACTCATAAATCTTAACGCCCGCCTGCACCAGCCGCGGGCAGAATGATTTCGTCACCCGGAAGATCACCTTCTTATCCGGGATCCGCGGGATGATGATCCTGACGTCCACGCCCCGCCGCGCCGCCAGCGCGAGCGCGCTCGCCATCTCGTCCGTGATGATGAGGTAGGGCGTCACAAACCAGCAGTACTCCCGTGCACCGGTGATGATGTTCATGTAGACATTTTCCCCGACAAGCTCCCGGTCCATCGGCTGGTCCGCGTAGGGCTGGACAAAGCCCTGCTCCTTCGCCTCGTAGGTGCTCTCCGGCAGATACTCCTCCTCGACCTTCTCCCCGCCGTTCTTTCTCAGCGCGTACCAGTTCTCAAAGAAGGTGACCGTCATGCTGCGCACCGCGTCCCCGGTAATCTTGACCCCGGAGTCCTTCCAGTAACCGTAGGGCTCGGTCATGTGGAAATATTCGTCCGCCAGGTTGTAGCCCCCCGTAAAGGCGACCCGCCCGTCGATCACCGTGATCTTCCGGTGGTCGCGGTTGTTCATAAAGAGGTTGATGAGCGGTATGACCGGGTTGAAGATGCGGCATTCGATGCCGTCCTCCTCCATTTTCTTCTGGAAAACCGGGTTGATGAAGCCGACGCTCCCGAGATCGTCGTAGAAGATGCGCACGAGGACCCCCTCGGCCGCCTTGGCCTTCAGGATCTCGTGGATGCCCGCGAACGCCCGGCTGTCCTCGATCGCGTAGTACTCCATGAAAATGAAAACCTCCGCCTTCCGAAGCTCCGCCTTAAGATCCTCCAGCGCGTCCGTTGTGTCCGCGTGGTAGACCACGTCCGTGTTCGTCCAGACCGGATAATGGGAAAATTTTGTGATGTAGCGCGCCTGGTTCGCAAGCCCCCGGTCGGTCTCCTCCAGGGCGGAGAGGATGTCTTCATTTTCAGGGAGATACTCGTGGATCTCCCGGTCGATCCTCGCGTAGCGGCGCTTCATGTTGATCGCCGCGTAGCCCAGGCTGTTCCAGAGGTAGAAAAATACGCCGAACACCGGCATCGCCAGCATCACGATGATCCAGGACATCTTGATCGAGCTCGGCCGCCGCTGCATGTAGACAGTCAGCGCGAGCGTGACGCCGAAGACAGTCGTCAGCGCGTTGATCCAGGGGTACCTGGCGTTCAGAAAGGTAAAATACAAAAGCAGCCACAGCGTCTGCAGAAGGACAGAGAGAAACGCCAGCGTGATGCGAAGAAAGCTGTTTCGTACTTCGTATTTTCGTTCAACTGTGCGGTTCTTTTTTTCCATGAAACTCTCCGTTGTCTTTCAGACAATCAAATACAGATAGTGTATTATAACACAAAACCCCTCCGCGGGGGAGGGGCTTTTGTGCAAATATACTGTATACAATTATTCGTAATCCGCGATGCTGATCCAGCGGGCGAGCAGGGCTTTCTCCTCCTCCGTCTTCGCCTTGGCGAGCTGGCCCGCGGCGACGATCGGCATCCAGTTCTGGATGTACTGGATTGCGATATCGGACTTTCTGCTGTAGAGTTTCAGGTACTTCTCAGCGAGCTCCGGATCCTGGAGCGTCAGCTCAAGGTAGGTGAGCGCCGCGTCCGCGCCGGCGTTGCCCGCGGTCGCGTGGGACCAGTCGACGACCGCCCAGCTGCCGTCCTCCCGGATGATGATGTTGGACGGGTTGAAATCGCCGTGGCAGAGCTTCGTGTGGCGCTTCATGCCGTGCAGCCTCTGGAGCAGCTCGTAGCGCGTGCTCGGATCGAGGTCCGGGAGCGCGTTGATCTCCTCCGCGCGCTTGTCGACCGTGTTGCGGAGGCCGACGGCCTTAAAGCGGCTCACGGCGACCTGGATATCGACGAACTGCTCAAGGAGCGCGTCGAAGTTTTCCGGCTCGTTTTTCATTTTCTCAGCCAGGGACTCGCCTTCGATGAAGTCAAGGCCGATGGCCCATTTTCCGTCGATCTCCTTCACGAAGCGGACCGCCGCTGCCGGGACGCCGAAGGACTCCACGAGGGAAGTGATGTGCGCTTCGTTGAAGACGCCGCTCTTTTCATGCTCCTTCACGAACGCCTTCACGAGCACATCCCCTTCGCGGTAGACGGTCTTGTTCGCACGCTCGATGATGATTTCTTTCTTCTTCGCAGCCATTTTTCTCTCCTTTCCGCCCGGTCAGAACGTGACATTCTCATCCGGCTCGCCGTAGTAAGCCATCGTGTAGATCTTCTTCAGCTCCTCGATCAGCGGGTAGCGCGGGTTCGCGCCGGTGCACTGGTCGTTGAAGGCCTGCTCCGCCATCTCGTCCAGCGTGTCGAAGAAATACTTCTCGTCGACGCCGTACTCTTTGATGGAATCCTTGATGCCGATGGTTTTCTTGAGTTCGCGGATCGCCTTAACCAGGTTCTCGAAGCTCTCCTCGTCGGTCTTTCCGCCGAGTCCGTTGTACTCCGCGAACTCCGCGTAGCGGTGAAGCGTGTGCGGGTACTCGTACTGCGGGAAGGTGCCCATGCGGGTCGGGACTTCCTTCGCGTTGTAGCGCATGACGTAGGTGAGGACCAGCGCGTTCGCGACGCCGTGCGCGATGTGGTGGAACGCGCCGAGCTTGTGGGCCAGCGAGTGGTTGACGCCGAGGAACGCGTTGGCGAAGGCCATCCCGGCCAGGCAGGACGCGTTCGCCATGCGGTCGCGGGCTTCCGCGTCATTTTCACCGTTCTCGTAGGCGCGCGGCAGGTAGTTGAAGACCAGCTTCGAAGCCTTGAGCGCGAGGCCGTCGGTGTAGTCGGAGGCCATCATCGAGACGTAGGCTTCCATCGCATGGGTCATGACGTCGATGCCCGAGGCGGAGGTCAGGCCCTTCGGCTGGGTCATCATGTTGTCGGTGTCGACGATCGCCATGTCCGGCAGCAGCTCATAGTCCGCCAGCGGATACTTGACGCCCGCGTCCGAGTCGGTGATGATCGCGAACGGGGTCACCTCGGAGCCCGTGCCCGAGGAGGTCGGGATCGCGACGAAGTAGGCCTTTCTGCCCATCTTCGGGTAAGCGTAGATGCGCTTGCGGATGTCCATGAAATCCATGGCCATATCGGAGAAATCGGCGTCCGGATTCTCGTAGAGGACCCACATGATCTTGGCCGCGTCCATCGCGGAGCCGCCGCCGAGCGCGATGATCACGTCCGGCTCAAATGCGGTCATCTGGGCGGTGCCGGCGAGCGCATTTTTCAGGGTCGGATCCGGCTGCACATCGTAGAAGCAGGTGTGGACGATGCCCATGGAATCCAGCTTCTGCTCGATCGGCTTCGTGTTGCCGTTCTTGTAGAGGAAGCGGTCCGTGACGATAAACGCGCGCTTCTTGTGCATGATCGTGCCGAGCTCGTCGAGTGCGACCGGCATGCAGCCTCTCTTGAAATAAACCTTCTCCGGGGTGCGGAACCACAGCATATTCTGCCTCCTTTCGGCAACCGTCTTGATGTTGATAAGGTCGAGGACCCCGACGTTGTGGGACACGGAGTTGCCGCCGTAGGAGCCGCAGCCCAGGGTCAGGGACGGAAGCAGGCTGAAGTTGTAGAGGTCGCCGATGCCGCCCTGCGAGGACGGTGTGTTGATGAGGATGCGGCAGGTCTTCATGCGGTCCGCATGCTCGGCCATCTTCGCTTTCTCCTTCGTGTCGATGAAGAGGGAGGCCGTGTGGCCGAAGCCGCCGTCGCGGACGAGCCTGTCCGCCTTGTCGAGAGCCTCCTCCCAGGTCTCCGCCCTGTACATCGCAAGGACCGGGGAGAGCTTCTCGTGGGCAAACTCCTCGGAAATATCCACGGACGTGACCTCGCCGATCAGGACCTTGGTGGTCTCCGGGACCGTAACGCCCGCCATCGCGGCGATCTTATACGCACTCTGGCCGACGATCTTCGCGTTCAGCGCGCCGTTGATGATGATGGTCTTCCTGACCTTGTCGAGCTCCTCGCCCTTAAGGAAATAACACCCGCGGTAAGCGAACTCCGCCTTCACCTTGTCGTAGATGTCCGCCAGGACCGTGACGCTCTGCTCGGAGGCGCAGATCATGCCGTTGTCGAACGTCTTCGAGTGGATGATCGAGTTGACCGCCATGATCACGTCCGCGGAGCTGTCAATGATGACCGGCGTGTTGCCCGCGCCGACACCGAGAGCCGGCTTGCCGGACGAGTAGGCCGCGCGGACCATGCCCGGGCCGCCCGTCGCGAGGATGCAGTCGGACTCCTTCATAACCGTCTGGGTGAGCTCCAGCGAGGGAACGTCGATCCAGCTGATGATCCCCTCCGGCGCGCCGGCCTTGACCGCCGCGTCAAGGACGACCTTCGCGGCCGCGATCGTGGACTTTTTCGCCCTCGGATGCGGAGAAATGATGATCGCGTTGCGCGTCTTCAGGCAGATCAGCGTCTTGAAAATGGCCGTGGACGTCGGATTCGTCGTCGGAATGACCGCCGCGATGAGGCCGATCGGCTCCGCGATCTTCTTAATGCCCGCGACCGGATCCTCCTCGATGACCCCGCAGGTCTTCGTGTGCTCGTACGCGTGATAGATATACTCAGCTGCATAGTGGTTCTTGATGACCTTGTCTTCCGCAAGGCCCATGCCGGTCTCCTCGACCGCCATCTTCGCGAGCGGGATGCGGGCTTTGTCGGCCGCCGTCGCCGCCGCCTTGAAGATCCTGTCAACCTGCTCCTGGCTGTAGGAGGCGAAGACCTCCTGCGCCTTGCGCATCGCCGCCATCCGGGCGTTCAGCGCCTCAACACTGTCGATGATTTCGGGAACGTTTCCTGTTTTCTCCGCCATCTGGTCCTCCTTCAGAATAAAGAGAGTTGTTCAGCAACCTCACATATGATAGCACCGGATCCGCCGGAAGTCAATATATTGATAACAAAATATCGATATGTATTTATCGATTTATTTTCTGCACAAAAATGCCGGCCCCGCAGGGGACCGGCCGAAAGCACTTGTCAGCGGCTGATATGCCTCGAGAGCATCGCCAGGGAGGAAGCGAGGTTTTCATTCTGCACCAGGATCCCCTCCGGGACCGTGAGCTTTAAGAGCGCGAAATTCCAGATTGCCTGCACGCCGCCCCGCACCATCGCGTCCGCGATCTTCTGGGCCGCCTCCTTCGGCGCCGTGATGATGCCCATCCGGATCCCGCTGTCGCGGCAGAAGTCCTCGAGCGCGCTGTCGGCAAGGACCGGGATCCCGTTGATCTCCGTCCCGATGAGTTCCTCCCGGACGTCGAATGCGGCCGTGATGAAGAGCCCGTACTCCTCGAACTCGCTGTTTTTAAGGAGCGCGGTCCCGAGCGAGCCGGCTCCGGCGATCACCGCCTGCTTGCGCTCGCGGCAGCCCAGGTACCTCTCGATGTCGGCAATCAGCATATCGACCGGGAAGCCCGCCTTCGGCTTTCCCTGCCTGGACGCCACCGTCCCGATGTCCTTCCTCACCAGCACGTCGTTCAGCTCCAGCTTGGCGGCGATGGCGGTCGCGGAGATCGTCTTCACCCCCTCCGCCTTCGCCTCCTCGAGGCAGTGCAGGTAGTAGGGCATGCGCTGGAGCGCCTGTATGGTCAGGTAGGGTTCGCTGTCTTTTGACTTGTTCATTTTGCACCTCAGATTCAGTCATAATGTCCAGTCCATTATAGCACATAAAAAGCCGCCCGAAAAAGATTTCCGGAAAATTATATGAAATTCGCCCCGTTTTTTCCCTTCTTTACAAAATGAAGAACTCCTGCTACTCTAGTAAGGGGGTATTGCCATGGATAATAAGGATAATAAAAACACCGCCGGCTGGAAGCGCCGGCGCAGAAAGAGCCTCATGAAGAGCCTGATCGTCGCCGGGGTCCTCATCCTGGCGGGCGGCGCGGTCTTTGCCGGGGCCGGCATCGTCCGCGGGAACAGGCAGAAGGCCGCGGAGAAAGCCGCCCGCGAGGAGGCGATCGCCGCGGAGGAGGCAGCGCTTGCCGCTCGCCGCGCCGCGATCGCGGAAGCGGACCGCCTCGCGCTCGGCTACGACTACGACGGCGCGATCGAGCTGCTCATGCAGGAGGAAAACTACGAAAATGACTCCGAACTCGCCCACGCCATCTCCGGCTACGTGGTCGCCCGCTCGCAGCTGGTCGCGAAGGACGTGACGAAGGTGCCTCACATCTTCTTCCACTCCCTGATCGTCGATCCCGCGCGCGCATTTGACGAGACAAAATGGGGCAGCAGCACGGTCGCCGGCAACAACGCCTGGATGACTACCGTGGAGGAGTTCGACAAGATCATTTCCCAGATGTACGAGAACGGCTGGGTACTGGTCCGCATGCGGGACCTCATAACCGAGTCGGTCGACGAGAACGGGAACGTGGTATTTTCGAAAAATACAAATCTGCTCCTCCCTGAAGACAAAAAGCCCTATGTTCTCTCCGTGGACGACTGGAGCTACTATCACTCCTACGAGGGCCAGGGCTACGCCGAGAAGGCGGTCCTGTCCTCCGACGGGCAGGTAAAGTGCCGCTACGTGGACGCCGACGGCGTGGTCTTCATCGGGGACTACGACGTGGTGCCGCGGCTCAACACATTTCTCGAAGAGCACCCGGACGCCGCCTACAAGGGCGCCCGCGGCATGATCGCGATGACCGGCTACAACGGGGTCTTCGGCTACCGGACCGACGCAGCCTACCGGACCGGCGAGCATCTGGACGCCGACCAGAAGGAATGGCTTGACGCCCACCCGGATTTCGACTGGGACAGGGAGGTCGAGGAGGCGAAGAAGATCGCCGAGGCCGTCAAGGCCTCCGGCTGGGAGTTCGCCTGCCACACCTGGGGGCATCTTTCGGTGACGAACGCCTCGGTCGAAACGCTGATGACCGACCAGGAAAAATGGCAGAACACCGTCGCGAACATCACCGGCCCGACCGACACGATCATCTTCGCGCACGGGAACGATATCGGCACCTTCCGGGATTACACGGAGGAAAATGCAAAATATGCCTACTACAGGAGCATGGGCTACCGCTTCTACGCGAACGTCGACGCCTCGACGCCTTACTGGCTGCAGATCCGGCAGAATTATCTCCGCCAGGGCCGCATCGACTGCGACGGCCTGCAGATGTGGCGGGCGCTCTCCGGGCAGGCGAAGACCAACGTCTTCGCGGATCTCTTCGACATCGAGGATGTCTTCGACAAGACCCGGCCGACGCCGGTGACCGCCTCCGGAAAAGCCTGACATTTTCCTTTCCGGGGCTCATTCGCGCTTGCCTTGAAGCGGCAAATATTGTATAATCGTTATTCAGATGTGATGTGTCATCACAGAAAAATGTACGGAGGATTCAAAGTTGAAGATCTGGCAGATTTTATTAATTATTCTAATCATCCTGATCATTGCGATGGTCGTCCTCTACTTCGTCGGCAGGCGCCTTGAGAAGCGCCAGGCCGCGCAGATGGAGCAGATCGAGGCCGCCAAGCAGAACGTAACCATGCTCGTCATCGACAAGAAGAGGCTCCCGATCAAGGAGGCCGGCCTGCCGGATATCGTCGCCGAGCAGACGCCGTGGTACTTAAAGCGCAGCAAGCTTCCGATCGTCAAGGCGAAGATCGGGCCCAGAGTCATGAACATGGTCGCCGAGGAGAAGGTCTTCGAGATCATCCCGGTCAAGAAGGAAGTCCGCGCCACCGTTTCCGGCATCTACATCACGGACGTCAAGGCGCTCCGCGGCACGCTGGATGCCCCGCCTGAAAAGAAGAGCGCGTTCCGCCGCTTCCGCGACTGGGCCTTCAAGAAGCGCGACGAGGAGAAGGCAGCCGAGGCGAAGGCCTCCGGCCAGCAGCCGGCTCCGAAGAAGCAGGCGCCTGCGAGGACCGCTTCCGCGACCAAGAAGAAGAGAAAACACTGAACAGGGTACAAAAAAGGAGATGCGCAGCGCATCTCCTTTTTTTGTGCACAGGGAAGCTTCCCGGAAAACACAGGGACGGTTCCCAGAAACGGTTCCCTTCGGGAACCGTTCCCAGGAACCGTCCCCGAACCTCCCCTTTACCTTTTCTCTTCCACCGTCATCTCCAGCACGCAGTCCGCGGTGTTCTCCCCGTTCATCGAGAGCACGTACTCGACCAGGAGATGGATCCTGTCCTCTGTCCGCTCGATCACGAGCCGGTTCGTGAGGAACCCCATCTCGATGCTGCCGAACGGGGTCTCGTACTGCGAAAAGCTCACCTTCCCGGGCTCGAACACCATGGTGACGTCCGCGGCCCCGTGCTTCTCGACCGACAGGAAATCCTCCCCGATCCGGACCTTATTGGCTGTCGGGAGCTCCTCGAGCCCCTCGAACACCTCCTCGTAGGTGAGGGTCAGGCCGTCCGCGTCCTCCTCCAGGTTCCCGACGGTCAGAAGCTCGATCGGCTCCTCGCCCTCTTCCGGGCCGCCGGCCAGGAACTGGGTGCCGATCACCCTCACAAATACCTCTTTTGACATGTATCAGTACTCCTCAATCGGTATGATCCTGGCCTTCTTCACGTCCACCGGCAGGATCGAACTCGCAAATTCCGTAAAGCGCTCCGCCTCGTCGCTCACAAAAAAGCGGTAAGGGTAGGGCTCATCGGGGTTCAGGGGGGCTTCATTTTCCAGATTGCAGGCCGCGAGCATGCGCTCAAGCCCCTTCGCGGTCTCGTAGGCCGGATTCACCAGCGTGATCTTGTCGCCGATGAGCTTCCGGATCTCGCTCCGAAAGAGCGGATAATGCGTACAGCCCAGGATCAGCGTATCGATATCGTGCTCCAGGAGATCGTCCAGGTAGCGCATGATGATCTCGTCGGTGATGCGGTCATGCAGCCAGCCTTCCTCCGCGAGCGGGACCAGCAGCGGGCAGGCCTCCGAGATCACATTGATCGACGGGTCGATCGCGTGGATCGCCCGGGCATAGGCGTTGGTCGAGGTGGTCGCCCTCGTCGCGATCACCCCCACCTGTTTGTTCTTCGTGACGGCTGCGGCCGTGACCGCGCCGGGCTCGACGACGCCGATGACCGGTATGCCGGCCTCCTCCTTCACCTCATCGATTGCAAGAGCGGTCGCGGTGTTGCAGGCTATGACGATCGCCTTGATCTCCTGCTGCATGAGAAAGCGGACGATCTGCCGCGAGTAGCGGACGATCGTGGGCTTGGATTTGTTGCCGTAGGGCACGCGGGCGGTATCGCCGAAGTAGACGATGCGCTCGCGGGGAAGATTCCGCATGATCTCCCGCGCGACCGTAAGGCCCCCAAGTCCCGAATCAAAAACGCCGATCGGGGCGCTTTTCATGTCTCCCGGCATGCCTCACTCCTCCTTCTCCAGGATATTGTCGTTGATGGCGCGGTGCTGGTTGTCGATGTGCTCGGAGATGAGCCTCACCGCTCTCTCCGCATCCCTCGCCTCGACCGCCTTCAGGATCTCCTCGTGCTCCTCCGCCAGGTTCTCCCGGACGTCACCTTCCTTCAGGTACTCAATCCGGAAGCGGTACATCTGCTCGCGCAGGTTCCCGAGGATCTGGATCAGGCGGCGGTTCCGCGTGCCTTCATAGATCGCGTCGTGAAATGTGACGTCCGCCTCCGCAAGCTCCGTGAGGTCCGCCTTATCCGACCGGACCAGCTCATCAAATGCATCCGCCGCCGCGCGCAGCTTCCTGAAATCCTCCTCCGTCATGCGCTCGCAGGCTTTCCGGATCGCCAGCGTCTCCAGGCTCTTCCGGACCTCCAGCACGTCGTTCAGCTCCTGCGTCGTGATCTTGGCGACCTGTGCGCCGCGGCGCGCCCTCATCACGACGAGGCCCTCATGCTCCAGCATGCGGATCGCCTCGCGGATGGGTGTCCTGGAAACCCCCAGCGCATTCGCCAGGCTGATCTCCATGAGGCGTTCTCCCGGCTGCAGTTCTCCTCTCAGGATCTTCTTCCGCAGGGTCAGAAATACGACCTCCCTGAGGGGCATAAACTCATTGATTTCCGATTCATTTCCCATTACTGCCTCCTTGCCGGCGTGGTGAGAAAAATCCTGGCTGCCGGGTATTTCCGCCGCATTTCATTTCTGCACGCCCTAGCTGCATCATAGTTGTCAAATATCCCGAAAACGGTCGGGCCGCTGCCGCTCATGATCGAGCACAGGGCTCCTCCGGCTTTCATCTCTGCCTCAAATTCCCGGATGACCGGGTGGTTCGGAGCCGTGACGTCCTCCAGAACGTTGGCGCAGCGCGAGGCGATCCCCGCAAGGTTCCCCTCCTTCAGCGCTTCGATCATCCCGTCGATGTCGGGGTGCTTCTTAATCGCATCCGCCCTGAGCGCCCCGTAGACCTCCTTGGTCGAGACTGAGATCGCCGGCTTCGCGAGGAGAATGCTGCACATCGGCATGCCCGGGAGCGGCGTTAAGATCTCGCCGATCCCCTCCGCGAGGGCGGTCCCGCCGAGCACGCAGTAGGGGACGTCCGCACCGATCGCCTTCCCGCGCACCGCGAGCTCCCCGTCGGAGAGCCCGAGCCCGAATATGCTGTTGACCCCCTTGAGCACCGCCGCCGCGTCCGAGCTGCCGCCGGCAAGGCCGGCCGCGACCGGAATAAACTTCGTAAGGCGGATGGCGAGCCCGTCCGTGACGCCGAACTCGTCCATGAGAAGCTTTGCGGCGCGGTAAGCCAGGTTGTTTTCATTTGCCGGAATGTAGGGCAGGTTCACCTTAAGACGGATCCCGGGGTTCTTCTCCCTTGTGAGGCTGATCTGGTCGTACATGCCGGTCATCTGCATGATCATCCGGACGTCATGGTAGCCGTCCGGGCGTTTCCGGATCACGTCCAGGCCGAGGTTGATTTTCGCGTTGGCGGTCAGTTCCATAGCGGCTCCTTCCATTTTGTATACAAACATTATAGCGTACTTTTCCGCTCATGCAAGTAAAAAATCATTAAGGTTAGCACTTTTTAACTCCGGCATGTAAGAGCTTGCACTACTTGCATTTTTCGCGCTTTTCGGTTACACTTTAGAGGAATAACGAAAGGAAGTGTTTACTATGATACGATTTATCCTGGTCTGGCCCGTGGCCGCCGTCTACTTTATCCTCTCACTGCCGCTCCTGCCGATCGTGCTCCTGCTCCGGAAAAAGTATCCGGTGACGGTCCTCTGGCTCCAGCGGATGGTCCAGCTGACGCTGCGCGCGATCTGCCGGGTCGCCGGCTGCAAAGTCAAAACGATCGGCTACGAAAATATCCCCGACGATACCCCCGTCCTCTACGCCGCGAACCACCTGAGCGTCTTCGACGTCCTTCTCTGCTACGGCCAGATGAAGCAGCGCGGGGTCTTCGTCGCCAAGAAGAACCTCGAATGGATCCCCTTCCTCTCCTGGAGCATGAAAGTGCTGCGCTGCCCCTTCCTCGACCGCGAGAACATGCGCCAGGGCGTCGCGACGATCAAGGAGTGCGCGGAGATGATGAAAAATGAAAACATTTCGATCTTCATTTTCCCGGAAGGCACCCGCAACAAGACCGGCGACCCGCTCCAGATGAATCCCTTCCACGACGGAAGCCTCCAGCCGGCCAAGCTGACCAAATGCCCGATCATCCCGGTCTGCATCCTGAATACCGACGCGATCTTCGAGCAGCACAAATATTTCGTCTACTCCCAGCCGGTCATCATCGAGTACGGAAAACCGATCTACTGGGACGAGCTCTCCAAAGAGGACAGAAAGCATCTCGGCCAGTACACCCAGGGCGTCATCCGCGGGATGATCGAGAAAAACCAGGGGCTGCTCGAGGAGATGAAGGAGAAAAAATCCGCCTGATCATTGGGAGGCGCCCATGCCTGAAGTTGACACGCGCGAATATATTGATATGTTAAAAGGGCTCACGGAGGAAGGACACCTCGTGAGCCTTCTTATCAGCGGCTGGTCCATGGCGCCTTTTCTCGCGGATCAGCGCGACACGGTCTACTTTAAGAAGCCGGACCGCCCCCTGAAGGCCGGCGACATCGTCTTCTACACGCGGGCGGACGGCCGGTATGTGCTCCACCGCATCGTGAAGGCGCACGGCCAGGAGGCCTTCGACATGGCCGGGGATGCCCAGGTCTGTGTCGAGCGCCTGGTGCCCCGCGAGCGGATCTTCGGCCTGGTCGTCCGGGTGACGCGGAAGGGACGCGAGCTTACGCCGGCGTCCCCTCTCTGGGTCTTCTTTGCATATGTGTGGCGGTGGGTGAGGCCGCTGAGGCACCGGATCATGAAGCTCAAAGGGACGCTTCCCAGCGCACAAAAAAAGCGGCCTTAAGCCGCTTTTTTTGTGCTGCAGGAACCGTCCCCGTCAGCAGATCTCCGCCCCCGCATCGATCCCGGCGTCCTCGGGCGTCATCAGCGCAAGCTTCCCGTCCGCGCCCTCCGCGCAGAGGATCATGCCCTGAGACTCAAGCCCCGCCATCTTTCTCGGCGCCAGGTTCACGATGACCATAACCTTCTTGCCGACCATCATCTCCGGAGTGTACTGCGGCCTCAGGCCGGAGCAGATCTGGACGATCTCGTCCGGTCCGATCCTGACCTTCGAGCAGAGCAGCTTCTTCGACTTCTTCACCGCCTCGCACTCGAGGATCTCGCCGACCCTGAATTCGCATTTTGCGAAATCATCGTAGGTGCAGAGCTCCTTGTGGACGATCGGCTCGGCTTCCGGAGTCTCCTCCTTCGCCTCCTCCTTCTTCTCCTCGGCCGGCTCTTCCTCCCTGATGCCGGTCAGCGCCGCGATGCGGGCCTTCTGGGTCGCCTCGATCGCCGCGATCTTGTCGGCGATGTCCTCCATCTTCATGCGCGCGAAGAGGATCTCCGGCTTGTCCGTAACCTTCGTCCCGGACGGATAGTTCCCGCTCTTTCCGAGGTCGTCGAACGCGACGGCCGAAGCCCCGATCTGCGCGAAGATCTTTTCCGCCGTCTCGGGCATGAAGGACTGCAGCAGGGTCGTGCCGGTCAGGATGGAATCCATCAGGTTGTAGAGGACCGTCGCGAGCCTGTCGGCCGCCGCCGGATCCTTCGCGAGCTTCCACGGCTCGGTCTCGTCGATATATTTGTTGCTGCGCTTCATGAGATTAAAGATCTCGGTCAGCGCGTCCGCGACGCGGAGCTTGTCCATCTTTTCGGTCACGAGGCCGACCAGGGCTTCGCGGTGCGCCGCAAGGTCCGCGTCGATGCCGGCGTCGTCGTGGATGTTTTTATTTTCCACAAGACCGCCGAAATACTTGTTGCTCATCGCGATCGTGCGGTTCACAAGGTTGCCCAGCGTGTTGGCGAGCTCGGAATTCATGCGCTCGACCATGAGCTCCCAGGAGATCACGCCGTCATTTTCGAACGGCATCTCGTGCAGGCAGAAGTACCGGACCGCGTCCACGCCGAAAATATCCGCCAGATCGTCCGCGTAGAGAACATTGCCCTTGGACTTGGACATCTTGCCGCCGGCCTGAAGCAGCCACGGGTGGCCGAAGACCTGCTTCGGAAGCGGGACGTCCAGGGACATCAGGAAGATCGGCCAGTAGATCGTATGGAAGCGGATGATATCCTTGCCGATGAGGTGCAGGTCCGCCGGCCAGTACTTTTTGAAGCGCTCGGAGTGATTGCCGTCCGCGTCGTAGCCGATCCCGGTGATGTAGTTGGTCAGCGCGTCGAGCCAGACATACACGACATGCTTCGGGTCGAAATCGACCGGGATGCCCCAGGAAAATGACGTGCGGGACACGCACAGATCCTGCAGGCCCGGAAGCAGGAAGTTGTTCATCATCTCATTCTTCCGGGATTCCGGCTGGATGAAATTCGGATGCCCGGTGATGTACTCGATCAGTTTGTCGGTATACCGGCTCATCCGGAAGAAATAGGCTTCCTCGGAGGCCGGCGTCACCTCGGAGCCGCACTCCGGGCACCTGCCCTCGACGATCTGGGACTCGGTGTAGAAGGACTCGCACTCCTTGCAGTACATGCCCTTGTACTCGCCCTTGTAGATGTCGCCCTTGTCGTACATTTTCTTGAAAATCTTCTGGACCTGGCGCTCGTGGTCCTCGTCCGTCGTGCGGATGAACTTGTCGTAGGACGTGTTCATGAGGTCCCAGATGCGTCTGACCTCGCCGGCAGTCGCGTCGACGTACTCCTTCGGCGTCCTGCCGGCCGTTCTCGCGCGGTCCTCGATCTTCTGCCCGTGCTCGTCGGTCCCGGTCTGGAAGAAGACGTCATAGCCCTCCTGGCGCTTCCAGCGGGCGATCGCGTCGGCCAGGATGATTTCATAGGTATTTCCGATGTGCGGCTTGCCCGATGTGTAGGCAATCGCCGTTGTGATATAATATTTTCCTTTGTCTGCCATGGTGCGGCACCTCCCTCGTTGTGCGTTCCTTGTATTGTAACTCATTTTCAGCCGTCCGTAAAGGCTGTAAATATCATCCGACCTTCATAATATACGTGCTCACCCCGTCCGAGTAAGCCACCTCGCCGAGCGTCTGCAGGAGCCTGTCGTTGAGAGCCGGGTATTTTTCGCGCTCGAGCTTCCCGATGTAAATGTAGGAGATATTGTACTGCGCGATCAGCCGCCGCGCCGTTTCGGCGTCGCCCGTCGTGTAGATCGTCTCGATGTCCGCCGTCCGCTGATTGAGGTCCGCGACGTCGTTCCGCCAGAGCCACTCGTGGACGTACCAGCCGAGAACGGTCGGCAGCCCGGTCGCGACCGAGACGCGCTCGTAGTCCGAGTAGCTGTCGCCGGGGGCCTCGAGAACCACCGGCTGGCCGCTCACGTTCTTGTTGAGCCAGTTAATCGCCCCGTAATCGCTCTCAAAATACTCGTCGACGAAGACCGAGGCGTCCGAGCTTATCCGCGCGGCGGGGTCGAACACATTTCCGAACCAGGACTGGACCGCTTTCACCGTGTAGCCCCCCGTCATGAGCAGCACGAAGCCGCCCGCGAGCGCCAGGCCGCGCAGCAGGCCCTCTTTCAGCCGCAGCGTCCGCACCGTCACGTAGCCCATCACCATCCCGAAGAGGATGAACGCCTGGTAGGTCAGCTTGAACATCGTGTTGGCCCGGTAGTGCTCGCCGCCGTAGATGTCCTTCACGTAGATGAGCTCCGGCATGATGATGAGGCCGAGCGCGCAGAGCCCCATAAGAAGGACGGCGAGGTCCGGGACTTTCATTTTCCGCCTTTCAAGAAGCAGCGAGGCGATGTAGATGAGGAAAATGAAAACCGGCAGCCCCCACACCACCGCAAACTGGTAAAGCATCGTGTGGCTGTGGGTCGGCGCGACCTCCGAGGAGATCATCTCAAATGTCGCCGTAAACGGCAGCGCCGTAAGCCAACCGACAAGGAAGACCGCCAGCGTCTGGCCGCCCATGAGGATCAGGAAGTCCTTATAGTCCGTTTTGCTGCGCCGCAGGTTCATAAAAAGGACCATTGAGCCGCACACGACGACGTAGATCGGGAAATCCCAGAAGTTCGTCCAGCGGAAAAGGCCGGTAAAGATCCCGATGAGGACGATCTCCGGCGAGAAGATCTCGAGGACGATCCCTCTTCTTCTGCCTTTCTCCGCCCTGAGCCGCTGCATGTAGGCGTAAGCGATGGCCGTCACCGCGACGACGAAGATGATATTGATGTAGTGCGCGTGCAGGTCGCCGAGGACCGTCGAGTAGGACGGATATTCGTGGATGGTCTTATCCGGCAGGTCCGGGTCGAACCCGATGTAGCGGGTCGAATCCGGGAACCAGTAGCTGTAGTCCGCCCCGGTAAAGCCCGCGATGACGGGCTTGATGATCCCGTAGACCACGTAATGCCCGCTGCCGCAGAAGGCCACGGCAAGGCCCGCGAGCACGCCGCCGCTGACGGCCGTCGAAAGCTCCGAAAAGCGGTCCATGAGCATCTGGAAGACCAGCGAGAACGGCAGCATCGCGGAAAAGGCCGCGATTGAAGCGCGCATGTATGTGTAGCCCTCGCCGGCCGTCGTGCCCGCAAACCTTGTCAGAAAGGCCGCGATGAACTGCCCGCCGTAGTAATAGTTCACCGGCGTCCCGCCGTACCAGGTGTCCGCAAAGGGCATGTACGGAGAGCGGAGCGCGGCTGTCATGAACCCGTAATCCATGAATTTCTCAGTCCCGTAGGCCTCGGGCCTGAACCCGATGATCCACACCCAGGCGAAGAAGAGAACCGCGAAGGCCGCCTCCTCGCAGACGGCCAGGCGCGTGTCCTCCGGCTCGATCACGGGGAAGAGCTTCCAAAAACAGGCCGCCGCCATATTCGCCCCGATGAGCAGGACGCCGACGATCAGGCAGTTTCGCTGGGTAAAGCGCAGGATGTGGAGCGTATTCAGGCACCAGAAGACAAAGACGGTGAGAAACATCCCGACCGCCTTCGAGAGAAGCCAGCCGCGGTCGCGGAAATTCCTGAAAATGAAACCCGAAAGCGGCATAAACCCTGCCCCGAGGAGCGTGACCGTGACATACCAGAACAGTGCGTTCAACCTTAGACCTCCGAAAAAAAACGAAGCGGCCCTGCCGGAAGCCGCTTCGCACCAAATTCAACCGGAAAGAAACCTGACCCTGTTAAGTATATTCGTTCTTTCCCCTTCTGTCAAATCATTTGCCCCTTAAAAAGAGGAGTGCCCCGGCAGCCTTTCGGCCACCGGGGCTATTATTATGAAAAATTGTCGTAAGGTCCTTTTCTTGTCCTTCTATATCCTAGCAGGTAAATATGGACAAAGTATGAACAAATTGTAAACATTTGTAAATTCGCACAATTCATCGCTTTATCGCGCTAAATTTTTATGCACTTTGTCCATAGTAACTCAGCCGAAAAACGCCTGGATCCAGCTGATGAACCCTTTGAGCATCGCCGCCAGCACCGACCAGAACCCCTGCTCGTCCGCCTCCGTCACGCCGTAGGCTGCAGGATCCAGCCCGTTCTCCTTCATTTTCTCAAAAATGCCCTTCGCCTGCTCCACGATCGTATCCGGATCGATATCGAGCGCGGCCAGCTTCTGCATGAGCGCGATGAGACGCTCGATCATCGCCTCCGTGAGCGAGACCCCGAGATCCCGCGCGACATCCGTGATCGCCTGCCGGATCTCCTCCTCCGTCTTCAGCTTGTCCCGGACGATGATCTCCTTCACCGCCGCGACGAGCTCCGCGGCCTCCCCGGTCGCGACGAGCTCGTCGTTGGCCACGTCGAGAACCTCCTCCGTGACTTCCGTCCCGCTCATAGCCGCGTAGGCCTTCATCGCGCCGACCAGAGCCGCCGTCCCCGAGATCTGGGTCGGCCCCGCCACCACGACCGAGGCGTCCTTCATGCCCGCAGTCGCGAGCGCGCTCACGTACATGCTGGGCGTGAGATACGAGATGTTGTGGGCCTCCACCGTGATGCCGTGCCCCGCGGGCTCCGCCGTCACCTTGCAGGACGAGAGCGCCCGGGTGCCGATCACCGAGGCGTCCAGATACCGGTCAAGGTACTGGTGCTCCTCCGCGTTGCTGACCGTGAGGACCGTCGCCGCGCTCAGCTCCTCCTCCGTCACATGGAGAAGTTCCAGCACGGTCTTTCTCTGCTCCTCCGAGAGGTCCTCCCCGAGTGTGACACAGGGCGTGCCGTCCGCGAAGACCGCCATCGGGCCTGCCAGCGCAAGCACAGCGGCGATGAGCGCCGTAAAGATCGCTGTCATTTTCTTCTTCATTTATATCCCCTTTCTGCCTGCGGAAAATAAAAACCTCCCGCACCGCGAGAGGTATTGTAACACAAATGTGTGATATTACTGTGAAATGTCCCCGAGCGCATCCGCAAGACGCGCAAACTCCGCAAGACTGAGCTGCTCGCCGCGCACCGCCGGCGCAAATCCGCATGCTTCAATCGCCGCGGCGATCTCCGCCTTCGATCTTCCGAGCTCCGGGTAGTTCGCGAGCCCGTTCACCAGCGTCTTTCTGCGCTCGTTGAAAGAGCCCCGGATCACCTTGAAGAGCATCTCCGGATCCGCATCCACCGGAGGTTTTTCGTGCCTACGCATCGTGATGATCGCGCTCTCCACCTTCGGCGGCGGCATGAACGACGCCGGCGGCACCGTGAAGGCGATGCGCGCGTCCGTGTAGTACTGCACCGCGAGCGAGAGAGCCCCGTAAGCCTTGCTGCCCGGACCGGTCACCATCCGCTCCGCGACCTCCTTCTGGACCATGACGGTGATGCTCTCGATCGGCGCGCCGCTCTCGAAGACCGCCATCAGGATCGGCGTCGTGATGTAGTAGGGCAGGTTGGCGGCGATTTTGATCGGACGCCCTTCATTTTCCGTGTCGGCCAGCACCCTGATATCCGTCTTCAGGATGTCCGCGTTCAGCACCGTCACGTTGTCCCAGCCGGAGAGCGTGTCCTTAAGGATCGGGATCAGCATCCTGTCGATTTCGACCGAGATGACCTTCCTCGCGGCGGAGGCCAGGTACTGCGTCAGGGTCCCGATGCCTGGCCCGATTTCCAGCACGAAATCGTCCTTCGTGATGCCCGCAGCCTCGACTGTGCCGGAGAGCACCGAATCGTCGATGAGGAAATTCTGCCCGTATTTTTTGCGAAATGAAAACCCGTATTTTTTGAGCACCCGCGCGGTCCCCTCACGGGATCCGAGATACGGTTCCTGCATGTGCGCCCCCTTTACATGTCAAGATTGCAATTGTTCAGCCCCCATTCACAGCCGCTCCGCGGCTGTGAATGGGGGCTGAACCGTTATTCGAAGTCCTTTTCGCGGATCAGCAGCCGCCCGTCCGGCCCGAACGCCGTCTTCGAGAAGCGCCTGCCGAACTTCCGGCTCTTCGCCCTGCCGATGGCTCCGTCCATCATGTCGCGGACCATACCGACCGTCACAGGTTCAGATTCCTTCTGGTTCTCGCCGATGATCGTGTAGAGCGCCAGCGTCCCCATCTCGTCCATCTTGCAGCCGTTTTCCTTCGCGTAAGTCTTGGCAAAGGTCACCAGCTCATCGTTCGTAAAGACCGGGATAATGATCCTGGACGTGAACTTCCCGGCAAACGCCGCGTCTCTGCCAAGTGCTGCCCGGATCCCCTGTTTGGCGTCCTCCAGGATCACCACCATGCGGTCCGTGCGGAACTCCATCGCCTTGGAGAGCTTCGCAACGGTCTCGTTGGTCAGCTCGCCGGCATGTTCGACGATCAGGAAACCGCCGGACATCTTCTTTACGACCGCCGCCGGATCCTTGCGGTTCAGCTCGTCGGCCGTGAGCCTGGCCCGCTTGACCGAGCGGATCCCGAGATCCGAGCAGATCGCCAGGATCAGGCCGTCCGCCAGGTGCGTCTTCCCGGATCCGGGCCGGCCCTGGATAATGATATTGCCGCTGCGCGACGTCTTGTCGCCGCAGCTGTTGTGCAGGTCCGCCAGAGCGAGCGTCACCTGCTCGTGTACGCCCGGAATGTCGGACATGTAGGTGAAGATCTTGCGCTCTGTCTCGGAGAGCTTCCGGATCTCCTCCTTCACCCGGGGAAGGGCGCCTTTCGAAGCCACGATCCGGCCGATCACGGCCGAATTGTCCTCCATCGGCGTCTCAATGCTGCCGAGGTCGGTGATAACGCCTCCCTGCGGCGCGGAAACCTGGTCTTCCTCCCCCGCCATGAGGGCGGCCATGACGTCGTCATTTTCCGGGGCTTCCTTGACGATCGGAACGATCTTCTTCGCCGGAGCCGGCTTTTTCTCCGCTTTCGGTGCCGGTGCCGCCGTCTCCTGCCTTGCCGCGGGCGCGGGCAGGCCTGCCGCCTTCCGCACCGCCTGGCGGGCAGCCGCCTCAGGCGCGATGATCGCAGCCGCTGCCGCATTCTTCCCGGCTCTCTTCAGCGCCGCGGCAGCCTCCGCCTCCGCGCGCACCTTGGCGACCGCCTCCGAAACGGAAGCGCCGTCCTTCATGGCCTGGCGGATCAGCGCCTGCAGGTTGAACTCGCGTGTGAGCCCGAGTGACTCATCGTCCTCGCTGGCCAGCATTTTCTCGGCCTCCAGAGAAGGCAGCATATTCCGCCTTTCAAAGGTGTCCGGGATCTCAAGTGAGTCCGCCGACTCAAAGATCTCCGCCGACTCGAAGGCGACGGGCTCGATGCCGGTCTCCTCCCCGGAGAGCTTCTCAGACGGTTCGGAAAATGCCCCTGCAGTCTCCTCCTGCGCTTCGCCCTGAAGAGCTGCAGCCTCTGAAACATTCTCAGCCGTCCCCGGACCAGCCTCCGCTGCAGCCTCTGAAACGGTCTCAGCCGCCTTCTCAGCCGTCTCCGGAAGGATCTCTCCGGACACCTCGTCGCGCTTAAGCCCCGCCCTCATCTGCTGGGCAGCAGAAAGAGGCGCAAGCTCTCTCTTCAGAGCCTTCGCCTTCGTGACGTAGCGTCCCTCTGAGAACCAGAGGATCATATCATCGCATTCTTCGATGCATTTCCGGGTCTGTCCGTTCTTTTTGTAGAGTTTGGCGAGCTCGTATGCCCACCGCTCGGTGTATTCGCGGTCCTTGTACTCTTTCAGGATCTCGATCTGGTCGTCGAGCGGCGCATTTTTCGCCTTGAGGAACCTGTATTCCAGGATAAATTTCGAATTGTCCCGCGGAGAGAGCTGCTCAAACTCATAGATGAACCGCCTCGCCTCCTCGAAATCCTGCAGACGGATGTTGATCTCCGCCAGCCGGTAAAGAACCGTCTTGCTCGCTTCCGAGCGCTTGTACGCGTATTTCAGGATCAGTTCGCTGTCCTCGAAACGCTGGTTATTTTCATAAATCTCCGCGACCATGCAGAGCGTTTTCACGCTTCGGACATGCCGCCAGTCCACGGTATCCGCCGCCGAGGCTGCCCCCTCATAGTCCCCGGCACCGGCGAGCCCCTTTATCTGCTCGAGCCTTTCTTTGTATTCAAGTTTATCCAAATCTTTCCACCTCTTATCGGCCTGCTTTTCATCTCCCCTCGCAGTCCGTAATCAGTGTAACATATTCGTAATAAAATTACAACATAACAAGCCCTTTTCAGGCAGGAACAAATCCATGGAAATCCGTAAAAAATCCCCGCGGAGGCAGATGCGCTTCCGCGGGGTTCATTTTCAGGTCTTTACTTCTTTGTCACGCTGTCAAGATGCCAGATGTCTCTCACGTACTCCTCGATGGTTCTGTCGGAGGAGAACTTGCCGGCGCAGGCCGTGTTCATCATGGCCATTCTCGCCCATGCCTTGCGGTTCTTGAAGGCCTCGCCGACGCGTCTCTGCGCATCAGCATAGGAGCGGAAGTCCGCGAGGATGAAGTACTGGTCCGGACGGCCGAAGCGGTTCGTGAGCAGCGAATCATACAGCGGGCGGAAGAGCTCCGTGTCAGAGGAATAGGTCCCGTTCACGAGCTGCGTCAGCACCTGGCGGATCTCGCCGTCCGAGTTGAAGATATTGTTCGGATAGTAGCCGCCGTTGTGCTCGTAGTGGATGACTTCGTCGGAGGAGAGGCCGAAGATGAAGGCATTTTCCTCGCCGACTTCCTGCACGATCTCGACGTTCGCACCGTCCATGGTGCCAAGGGTCGGAGCGCCGTTCAGCATGAACTTCATGTTGCCGGTGCCGGAAGCCTCCTTGGAAGCCGTGGAGATCTGCTCGGAGACGTCAGCCGCCGCGAAGATCATCTCGCCGTTGGAGACCTTGTAGTCCTCGATGAAGACGACCTTGATGCGGTTGTGGAGCGCCGGATCGTTGTTGACGACGTCTGCCACGGAGTTGATCAGCTTGATGATGAGCTTGGCGGTCTTATAGCCCGCGGAAGCCTTCGCGCCGAAAATGAACGTCCTCGGATAGAAGTCCATGTTCGGATTCTCAAGCAGCTTGTTGCGCAGGTACATCACGTGCAAGATGTTGAGCAGCTGGCGCTTGTACTCGTGCAGACGCTTGACCTGGACGTCGAAGATCGAGTACGGATCGACCTCGATCCCGTTGTGCTCCAGGATGTAGTCCGCGAGGCGCTCCTTGTTCTTCAGCTTGATCTGCAGGAACTCGTGCTGCGCGCGCTCGTCGTCCACATAGAGCTTCAGTCCGGCAAGCTCGGAGAGATCCGTGGTCCAACGGGTGCCGATCTTGTCGGTGACCCAGTCGGCCAGCAGGCGGTTGCCGTGCAGCAGGAAACGTCTCTGTGTGATGCCGTTTGTCTTGTTGTTGAACTTCTCCGGCATCATCTCGTAGAAGTCGCGGAGAACGTCCTTCTTCAGGATCTCAGTGTGCAAGGCCGCAACGCCGTTGACCGAGTGGCCGCCGACGATCGCAAGGTAGGCCATGCGGACCTGGCCGTCGAAAATGATTGCCAGATTCCTGACCTTGTTGTAGTCGTTCGGATATCTGCGGTTCACAGTCTCCATGTGGCGGCGGTTGATTTCCTCGATGATTTCATAGACACGCGGGAGCAGGCGGGAGAAGAGGTCGATCGGCCATTTCTCGAGCGCTTCCTGCATGATCGTGTGGTTCGTGTAAGCGCAGGTGCGGGTCGTGATGTCCCATGCCTCGTCCCACTCCATGCCGTACTCGTCCATGAGCAGGCGCATGAGTTCCGGAACCGCGACCGTCGGGTGCGTATCGTTCATCTGGAACGCAACCTTCTCCGGCAGGTTCTTCAGCGTGCCGTAGTGACGCAGATGCTTGCAAAGCGCTTCCTGGACCGACGCGGAGACGAAGAAATACTGCTGCTTCAGGCGCAGCTCCTTGCCGGACATATGGTTGTCGTTCGGATAGAGGACTTCCGTGATCGTCTTGGCCAGGTTGTTCTGCTCGACCGCCTTCGCGTAATCACCCCTGTCGAAGGAAGCCAGCTCGAAGTCGTTGATCGCCTCGGCGTCCCAGATGCGGAGCGCGTTGACGACGCCGTTCTTGAAGCCGACGACCGGGATATCGTAGGGTACCGCGCGGACAGAAGAGTAATTCTCGTAGATGTAGCGGTTCTTGCCGAGCGCCGGATCGTACTCCGCGCGGGTGTTGCCGCCGAAAAAGACCTCATGCGCATGCTCCGGACGCTTCAGCTCGAACGGATAGCCGTTCTTCAGCCAGTTGTCCGGAACCTCACGCTGGAAGCCGTCCTTGATCTTCTGCTTGAACATACCGTAGTGATAGCGGATACCGCAGCCGTAAGCGTGGTAGCCGCCGGTCGCCAGGGAATCGAGGAAGCAGGCTGCGAGTCTTCCGAGACCGCCGTTGCCGAGCGCCGGATCCGGCTCCTGGTCCTCAAGCACGTTGATGTCGATCCCGAGCTCCTCCAGAGCCTCGCGCACGCCATCGTACTCGCCGAGGTTTAACAGGTTGTTGCCCATCAGGCGGCCGATCAGGAATTCCATGGAAAGGTAGTAGACGATCTTCGTGTTGTTTTCCTCAAAGCGCTTGCAGGAATCCATCCAGTTGTTGATGATCGTGCTCTCGATGACGTTGCAGACCGCCTGGAAGATCTCCTGCTGGTCCGCGTCCTCAAGATCCTTGCGGTAAAGGACTCTCATGCTGGCCATCACATCGGCCTTGAACTGCTCCTTGTTGAACTTTTTGGTTTTAGCGGCCTTCGCCGCATTTTTCTTATCTGCCAAAATAATCCCTCCGTACTGACTTCTCATAATACGGCTCCGTCCGGGACGGAGCCCGCTCCTCTTATTTAATTCCTCTTCACGCCGAGCGTGACCTTCTCCGTGTTGATCTTCCAGCTCTTCACATAGCCGTCCGTCTCATTGAAAATGAAACCATCCGCCAGCACATCCGCCGCAATGCTCTTCTCGTTGTCGCGGATGATCTTCTCGATGTTTTCATTTCCTTCCGCATAGACCGTGATGCGGTCCATGACCTCGAATCCGGCCTCCTTGCGCATGGTCTGGATCTTGCTGACCAGCTCGCGCACGAAGCCTTCCTCGATGAGTTCCGGCGTGAGCGCCTTGTCGAGGACGACCGTGACGCCGCCGTAAGCCTGCGTCTCAAAGCCCTCGGTCTGCGCCATGTCGATGAGCAGGTCTTCCTTCTCGAGGACGACCCTTGTCCCGCCGATCTCAAGCGCCAGCGTTCCGTCCTCGTTCAGCTCCTGCATCGCGGCCTTGCCGTCGATTTCGGAGAGCGCCTTCCTGATGCCGCCGAGCAGCTTGCCGAACTTCGGTCCGACCGTCCGCATCTGCGGTTTGAAGGTGTAGGAAATGAAGCTGTCCGCGTCGTCCGAGAGCTCCATCTTCTTGACGTTCAGCTCCTCGGTGATGATATCCTGGTAGAAGACCGGGACGTCGAACGGCGCCTTCACGATCATGCGGCCGATCGGCTGCCTGTTCTTGATGCCGCTCGAATTGCGGGCCGCGCGGCCGAGCACGACGATGTCGAGCACGTGCTTCATGTTGGCCTCGAGCTCCGGATCGATCATGCTCTCGTCCGCGACCGGGTAGTCGCAGAGGTGGATGCTCTCCGGGGCATTTTTGTCGATGCCCGCGACCAGGTTCTGGTAGATCTCCTCGGTCATGAACGGCGTCATCGGGGCCGCCAGCTTCGAGATCGTCACCAGGCTGGTGTACAGCGTCATGTAGGCGTTGACCTTATCCTGCTCCATGCCCTTCGCCCAGAAACGGCTGCGGCAGCGGCGGACATACCAGTTGGAGAGGTCGTCCACGAACGCCTGCAGGGCCTTGCCGGACTCGGGGATCTTGTAGGCCGCCATGTCCGCGTCGACCTCGCGGATCGTGGAGTTGAGGCGTGAGAGGATCCATTTGTCAATGACCGGCAGCTTGTCATAGACAAGCTCGTGCTCCAGCGGATTGAACTCGTCGATGTTCGCGTAGAGCACGTAGAATGCATAAGTGTTCCAGAGTGTTCCCAGGAACTTGCTCTGGCCTTCCTGGACCGCCTTGCCGTAGAAGCGGCTCGGCAGCCACGGGGCGGAGTTCACGATGAAGTACCAGCGGATCGCGTCCGCGCCGTATTTCTCGAGAGCCTCCATCGGGTCGACCGCGTTGCCCTTGGACTTGGACATCTTCTGGCCGTTCTCGTCCTGCACGAGTCCTAAGACGATGACATTTTCAAAGCAGGGCTTGTTGAAAATGAGCGTCGAGATCGCGTGCAGCGAATAGAACCATCCGCGGGTCTGGTCGACCGCCTCGGAAATGAAACTCGCCGGGAACTGTGCCTTGAAAAGATCCTGGTTCTCAAACGGATAATGATGCTGCGCGAACGGCATCGAGCCCGAGTCGAACCAGCAGTCGATGACTTCCGGCACGCGGTGCATCTTTCCGCCGCAGCACGGGCACTTAAGCTCCACGCGGTCAATATAGGGCTTGTGCAGCTCGATATCGTCCGGGCAGTTGTCGGACATGGCCTTCAGCTCTTCCTTGGAGCCGATCGCGTGCTGCTTTCCGCAGTCGTCGCAGATCCAGACCGGAAGCGGCGTGCCCCAGTAGCGGTTGCGGGAGAGCGCCCAGTCCTGGATATTCTCGAGCCAGTCGCCGAAACGTCCTTCGCCGATCGACTTCGGGATCCAGTTGATCATCTTGTTGTTGCGAACCAGATCGTCCTTGACCGCGGTCATGCGGATGAACCAGGACTCTCTCGCGTAATAGATGAGCGGTGTGCCGCAGCGCCAGCAGTGCGGATAATCGTGCTCGAACTTCGGAGCGGCCGCCAGGAGTCCGCGGGCCTTGAGATCCTTTAAGACCTCCGGATCGCAGCTCACAGCGCCTTCCTTCAGCTCCTTCTCGGTCGGCTTGCAGCGGTAGCCCGCGAACGGGGTCTCGGCCGTCATACGGCCCTGCTCATCGACAAACTTGATGAACGGAAGATCATAGTTGCGGCCGATGCGGGAGTCGTCCTCACCGAATGCCGGGGCGATGTGGACGACGCCGGTGCCGTCGGTCATGGTGACGTACTCGTCGCAGGTTACGAAAAATGCCTTCTTGCCCTGCTTTTTGGCGGTCTCCTCGCCGCAGGCGTAGAGCGCCTCGTACTCGCGGCCTTCAAGATCCCTGCCGGTGCAGCGCTCGAGGATCTCTGCATTTTCCCCGAGGACCTTCTCAACCAGCGCTTCCGCCATCACATAGGTGTACTCCCCGTCCACGACCTTCACGTAGGTCTCGTGCGGGTTCACGCAGAGCGCGGTGTTGGACGGCAGGGTCCACGGTGTGGTCGTCCACGCGAGATAGTAGAAATCCCCGTCCTTCGCCTTGAAGCGGACGATTGCGGACTTTTCCTTCAGCGTCTTGTAGCCCTGCGCGACCTCGTGGCTCGAGAGCGGCGTGCCGCAGGACGGGCAGTAGGGAACGACCTTGTAGCCCTTGTAGAGGAGGCCTCTGTCAAAGATCTGCTTGAGGGCCCACCACTCGGACTCAATGAAATCATCGTGATAGGTGACATAGGGGTGATCCATGTCGGCCCAGAAGCCGACGATGTCGGAGAATTCACGCCACATGCCTTCGTATTTCCAGACGGATTCCTTGCACTTCTCGATGAAGGGCTCGACGCCGTAGGCCTCGATCGCCTCCTTGCCCTCGATGCCGATCTCCTTCTCGACCTCGATCTCGACCGGCAGTCCGTGGGTGTCCCAGCCGGCCTTTCTCGGGACCAGCTCGCCCTTCATGGCGTGGTAGCGCGGGATCATATCCTTGATGACGCGGGTCAGGACATGGCCGATGTGCGGCTTGCCGTTGGCTGTCGGCGGCCCGTCATAGAACATGTAGGTCGGGCAGCCCTCCCGCTGGTCGATGCTCTTCTGGAAAATATCCCTGTCCTTCCAGAACATCGCGACCCGCTTCTCTCTGTCGACAAAATTCAGATTTGTGTCTACCTTCTTATACATCTGTTTGGCTCCTTTTCTCGTCAGGTTATGCCTTTTTCGCTCCGTTTTCGACTAAGCGCAAAACGGTTATGATAGTATACGCTCAAAACCCCGCTCTTGTCAAGAAAAGAGCGGGGTTTCAATTCAAAAGTAGTAATTTGTCCCAATCCGGACCCATCCTCCGCCGTCATAACTGCGGAAATTGATGCATCCGTGGTTGCGCACGCCTCCGTTCAGGCAGTCATTGACGGCCGCCTTGACAAAATCGGGGACATTGCCGCCAAGGCGCCAGTTCCAGGCCGACGCCGGGGAGATCTCCGGCGAATAGCAGTACTGGCCGGGAGCGGTCAGCTGCGCGAGCGCGCTTGCCCCGTACCCGTCGTAATTCATGTCCGCCCGGTTCATGACGCTCGTGATCACCGCGAGCGCTCCCTCGTAGGAGGTGTCGTCCTCCTGGGCGACCAGTGCCCAGATAAGCTCGATCTCGCCGGCGCTGTAGATCCGGTCGTCGATGCGGGCCCGCGGCACCTCCGGTTCTTCCGGTACTTCCTCCTCCGGCTCCGGGTCGAACCTCGTGAGGTCAAACTCCTCGATCAGGGCCCTGATCCGCTGCGTGTACTCCGTGTGCTCTCCGCCGCTGCCGAGAGCAGCGAGAAGAACCGTCTCCGCATCGAGCTCCCGCTTCAGTTCGGGATGGATCCCGACCATGAAGGCCGCGTAATCCATAAGGCAGGCGTCCACGCTCTCATAGACGCGGATCTCTGTCTCCTCGCCGAAGAGGGTCCGGATCGCGCTGATGCCTCTCCAGCAGCTCTCCCAGCGCCCGGTCAGAAAATCCGCCGGGATGCCGAGCACATTGTTGTCGGCCGGCCTGATGCTGCCGGTCCCTCCCGGGAACGTCAGCCAGTCTGTCTCGTCGATCACCTGGGCGATCGCGACGGATTTCAGGTACCCGTAACGCCGCCACTCCGCCTCCGCGGCGGAAGCAAGAAGCTGGATGATCTCCTCCCTCGCGGCCGCATCGCCTTCCAGCGCTTTTGCGCCGAGCCCGCTGACGGACGCCGCCTCCAGCGCGTAGCGGTAGTTGTCCGAGGAGCCGTACGCCAGGGAAGAGACAGCCGAGGCGCCCTGCGCGGGCGTTTCTGCATTTTCCGCCGTTCCGGCACCCTCTGCAGCTCCCGCAGCCGCCGGATCATCCGCCGTTACGGGAGCGGCTGCGCTCTCCGTATTCGGCAGGCTCTCGGTGCCGGGCAAATTCTCCGTGCTGATCACACTCTCCGTATTGGGTACACTCTCGGTGCCGGGCAAATTCTCCGTGCTGATCACACTCTCCGTATTGGGTACACTCTCCGTGCCGGGCACGCTCTCCGTGCCAATCACACTCTCCGTGTTAATAACGCTCTCCGTGCCGGCCGTGTTCTCCGTGCCGGGCACGCTCTCTGTGCCGGGAACACTCTCCGCACTGATCATGCTCTCTGTGCTGATCGCACTCTCCGCACCGGGCACGCTCTCCGTCCCGGCTGCGGCACTCTCCGCCGGCGCAGGGCCGGCCTCATCCGCGGGCGCAGCCGCGCTCTGATCCGGCCGGCTTTCCGCCGATTCCGCGGCTGCCGCAAGGGCGCTCTCTGCCGCGGAGCCCTCACTGCTCTCCTCCGGCAGGTCCTGCGTCGTCGTCAGCGTAAAGCTGACCGCCTTGTTTTTCTCCGGGGCGACAATCGGGGTTCCCTCGCTGACATTTCCCGTGATGGCGGAGATCCTGCCGTAGGAGGCGATCGCGTCGCCGGTCAGGAGCCATTTTCCGTCTACGAACCCGCGGAGCTCGCTCGATTCGATGTAGACGCGCTCCTGCCCTGCCCCGTAGAGGATATAGCAGAAATCCCCCGGGTGCAGGAAGCCGACGATCCGGCTCTTTTTGTCCGCCCGCTCCCGCACATTGAGGAAGGTCGGGGCATCCACCAGCGCGTAGACCTTCTCAACCTGCGTGTAGCCGGAGAAAAGGCTTGTGTCCGCCCCGGCCGGCAAGGCCGAGAGGGGCAGCGAGAGGAGCCCTGCGGCGAGGAGAACGCCCTGTATCTTCTTATTCATCATCCTCCCTGCCTTTCCGCCGCCGTTTCGCCTTCAGAAACGACTGTTTCTTCAGGATCTTGTCAACGTCCGTATCGCCGATCATCTTCGTCGTCTTGATGCCGAAATATTCGCCGTCCGCGGCCTTCCGCACGCGGACCTTGCTCTTCACATACCCGTGGTTCGGGCATTTGCAGACCGTGTAATAATTCTTTCCCGCATCCGAGAACCAGGGGATCTCGCGCCGCACGTACTCGCCGCAGGCGAAGCACCGCACCTGACGGATCAGCCGGTCGCCCATGACCGCTTCCTTGCTCTTGAATTCCCTGGAAATGAACTTCTCGTACGTCTCGTACCGCACCCGGATCTCCTCCTCGCGGGACTTCGGCGTCCTGTAGCAGTCGATTGAGAAATTCTTCAGGATCACGTCATCCGGGATCCTCTGCAGGACCTTCGCCGTGTAGACCGCGTCGTCCAGCGCCTGGTGGAACTCCCCGTTGTCCTCAATCCCCAGGAAATCGACCACGTAGGACAGCGCCCGCCGCTCCTTCCGCGTCTCGTAGGCGATCGCGAAGAGCTTCTGCACGTCCTCGTAGAAGACCGGGCCCTTCAGAAGGTCATCCAGTTTATAATAGGAAAGATTCCGCTGCAGCTCGGTCAGGTCCAGCGTCCCGAAGGTGCAGAACCGGCAGTCATCCCCGCACCACCTGAAAAATGCACGCACAACTTCAGGGAAGGGTCTCCCCTCCCTCTTCAGCTCCTCGAAGGACACCGCGATGACTTCTTTTGTCCTGAAATGAAGCCTGTGATAGACCGCAGGCCTCACCAGCCCGTGAAAGGTATCCACGATCTCCTTCTCACTGTTCAGTTTGACCGCCCCGATCTCGACGATCTCGAACGGGAGACGCCTGATCTCCCGGTCCTTGCCGTAGGGGCACTGGTTCCATTCAAGGTCCAGCACGATGTAGTTCATTCTGTATCCTCATTTCCCGCCGAAAGCGGGATCCGGGGCGCGATCCGGTTTACATAATATTCAGAAGTCCATGGCCGCCTTCGAGGACTCCTCCTCGGTGAGCTCCACAACGTTCTTCTCCATGACCCGGTAGACCCGCTCGCACATCGAAAGGACCGACGGCCTGTGCGTCGTCACGATACAGGTCCTGTTCGGATGATGCCGGATAATGTTCCGGAGGACCTCCCGCTCGGTCCGCACGTCGAGCGCCGAGGTCGCCTCGTCGAGAAGCAGGATCGGCGCGTTTCGAAGGACCGCCCGCGCGATCGCCACGCGCTGCGCCTGCCCCTCGGACAGCCTTGCGCCGCGCTCGCGGACCGGCGAGTTGATCCCGTCTTTCATTTTCGAGACAAATTCCCAGGCGCAGGCGGTCTTCAGCGCCTCGATGATCTCCTCGTCGGTCGCATCCTCGCGCGCGAGGCGCATATTTTCCGCGATCGTCCCCGAGATCATTGTATTTCCCTGCGGCACATAGGCGAAAAGATGGCGGGATTCCGCATTGGCGGGCACCGAGGGGGCATTTTCCCCGAGCGCCCGGATCCGGACCTCGCCGCTCTCCGGCCTCACAAGGCCCAGGATGAGCCTGAGCATCGTCGTCTTGCCTTCGCCCGAAGGGCCGATGAGCGCGGTGATCTCGCCCGGCTTCGCGACGAAATCGGACTCCGTGATCACGCGCGTCCCCTCCTCGTAGGAGAAATTCACCTGTTCCATCCCGATCTCAAAGCCGTTTTCCGCGAAGGCGTCCATCTCGGAGCTCTCCGGGATGTGCACTTCCTTCGGCAGCTGCACAAGCTCGCGGATGCGGTTCGCCGAGACCGAGCTCGAGAGGAAATTCGGGATGATCGACACCACGTTCTTGAACGATGACGAGAGCGCGCTTCTCTGCTGCAGGAAGAGCGTCATGGTCCCGTAAGTGATCGAGTGGTTCCAGAGCAGGAAAAGACAATAGAGAAATGAAACCATCTGCACGAAAAGCCCCAGCACCGACATGAAGGCGCTCGTCGCGATCGAGAACTTGTTGTACGCAAGCGTCACGTCCCGGTATTCTTCCTGGCGTTCCTTCATTTTCCGGTTGTAGAGCCCCAGGACGCCGAAGGACTTGATCGTGTCGATGTTGTAAAACGTCTCCATCTCAAATCCGACCATCCGCCCGGTCACCTCGCGCGATCTGATCCCGTACTCCCGCTGCTTCCTGATCACGAAGCGCGAAGCGACCAGCATAAAAGGCGCGCTGATAAACGCGATCAGCGCCATGACATGGTCGTAGTGCCAGATCACGACGAAGGTCGCGATGAAATTGTAGACCGCTATGATGATCGTCGGGAGCCAGCTCACCGCATTGTTCCCGACCGTGTTCACGTCCCCGTTGAAGCGGGCCATCACGTCGCCCTTATTGTATTTGCTGAGCGCGAGCCAGTCCGCGTCGATGATCTTGCTGTAGATATCCGCCTGGATGTCGTTGTGGATCCGGACGGAGATCTTCGCCGAGATCCGGCTGATCAGGCTCGAGGTCACGATCCCGAAGACCGAGCTTCCGATCATGCAGAAAATGAGAACCCCCAGCTTGTCTGTCTGGTACCCGGTCACGATGTCGATGAGGTATTTTCCGAGGATCGAGGAGAGCAGGCCCATCGTCGAGCCCGTGATGCCGAGCAGGACGTAGAACGCGATCTCCGCCTTGTAGCGCGCACTGTAGGTGAAGATCCACCGCCAGTCCTCGAGGATCTCCTCAAAAGTCCCGTCCATGAGGGATCCGATGAGCTTTCCCAGAAACCGGGATCCCAGAATTGTCTTTACTTCTTTTCCTTCCTGCCTGTTATTATCCATTCAAGCCCCTGATATTTCTCATGATCAGTTCAGAAAGCCGCGCCGCATTTCCTTCCCCCGAGAAGCTGTTGTGCGGGGTCACAAGGACATTATCCATGTCCCAGAGCACGCTGTCCGAAGGAAGCGGCTCCTCCTCAAAAACGTCCAGCACCGCGCCCATGAGCTTCCCGCTTCGAAGCGCTCCGGCAAGGGCCGCCGTGTCCGCGACCGCTCCCCGCGAGATGTTGACGAAGACAGCCCCGTCCTTCATGCTTAAGAACCGTTCCGCATTGAAAAAATGCACCGTCTCCGGAAGATGCGGCAGCGCCGAGAGCACGACGTCCGCCTCGCGAAGGACGCGATCTGCCTCGCTGACCGGCACTATTTTTTCAAAATACGGCCGCTCGCCGAGCACCGCGTCAACGCCCATTACCCTCATGTCAAATGCGGCAAAACGCTTCGCGCACTCCGTGCCGACGCTCCCGCAGCCGAAAACCGCAGCTGTCCGTCCGCCGAGCTCCGGAAGATCCCGCAGCTTGATCCAGCTGTGCTCTTTCTGGTTATTATGAAATAAGATCGTCCGTTTGTAAAGAGCCAGCACGCCCGCGGCGGCAAATTCCGCCATCGGAACGCTGTAAACCCCCCGCGCGTTCAGCACTTTGACGCCCCGCGCGGCTGCAAGGTCCATCGGGACCCGGTCAAAGCCCGCGGACGTGAGCTGCACGAAGCGCAGCGCGGAAAAATCCTCCATCGGATGATACAGGAAAAGTCCGTTTCCAACGATCCCCTCGATCGTCCCCGGATCGGCCGGCAGAGGATCCTTCTCCTGCTGCAGAAAGACGACTTCGTGCCCCATCTGTTCGATCTCAGGTATAAACCGGCCGGCATCCCGCCAGGCGCCTGTAACGAGCAGCTTCATGGTCTCTCCTCCCGTCAAAAAATAAGAATAAGGGACGGTTCCCGGGAACCGTCCCACCTTTTCACTTCTTTTCCGCCCTCTTCTTCGCGGCGGCCTCCTTCACTGCCTTGTCAAGCGTTTCCGCATTTTCGATAAAAAACTTTCTGTGGAACTCGCATATCTCCTCAAGGGTCCGAATCTCGCGCACCCCGCGGAAGAATATTTCCGAAGCCGCCTCGAGGTTGTCGATCTTATTCACATTACAGAAGCTGCGGCTTAAGATCGCTCCCGTTGACCCCAGCCGGTAATGCTCGATGATGATCATCTCCGCCGGGACATCGCCGCGCCCGAGCGAAGCAACTCCGCCGAACCCGACCGGAATTCCGCGCCTGCGGACCTTCCGGCAGATCTCTTCGATCGTTCCGTCCGTCAGCAGTTCGAACAAAAATGATTTCCCGCAGGAGATCGAGAGATCATTCATCCCTATATGGATCTCCTCGACGCCGGGAAGCGCAAGTATCTCATCCAGCACCTCAACAGCCTCTTTTGTCTCAAGAAGCAGTATGGTATGGCAGCGGCCGTTCACGCAGTCAAGGAACCGCTTCACCTCAGCCGCTGTCTTAAAGTACGGCAGCATCAGCACGTCCGCGCCGTTCGCGATTGCCCCGTCGATCTCATCCTCGCTGGAGGTATAGTCCTCACCGGCCTCGTGAATGGGATTCACGCGCACCACAAGCTGGGCAGTCTCAACACTCTCCCGAACGGCTCGCACATCCTCCAGCGTATGGTGATTCTGAACACTGTCGCGCCCGCCCTGGCGCAGCGCCTTCCCGATGTACTCCATGTCAACCATGATACGGTCGACGCCGTTTGACTCGGCAATTTTCGCAATCTGGGGATTATTTGTTATATAAAGAAGTTTCAGTGCCATCTTTCTATTTCCTAATCACGTGCTGTCATTTTAAATAGCCTGTCCCGAAATACAGCCTAACCATCTTATAATACCACAAAACCCGCAGCAGCGGCAATAAAAAATATGTGCATACAAAAGCAGGCAAAGGCCGTCAGATACCTGACGCGTCTTTAAAAAAGGCCTTCCTTCCGGAAGGCCTCCTTCAAAATTCTCTTACGATTTCTTCAGTTTCCGGCCGGAAATCACGATCACACTCCCGCAGACAGCTGCCGCACCGACGCCGTAGAGAAGCGCGTCGCTCTCTCCGGTTTTCGGCGATGCCGGCTTCGGAGCTACGGACACCGGAATATTGGACGGACTGGAAACTCTCGTTTCGGCCATCGCCGGAACTGCCGTCATCGTCATCACTGCAACTGCCATCACGAGTGCCGCAATCTTCTTTTTCATATTACCAGTACCTCCCTGTACAAAAATCCTCGCGTACAACCTATATATTACTCTTTATTGTAGAAAACTTCAAGTATCAATTCATAAAATTTTTTTTCATCCGGGTAAAATGCCGCGTGTTGGTCCAGTTCCACTATTTCACCGGCGATCGACCGCATATTTTCCTCATCGAACCCGTATTTGACCGCTTGGGACGCGAGATACGTGATCTCGCCCGCACCGAGGTCCGTCAGCATGTACCCGCTCACCGAATTATAGAGCGCAAGGGGGATCGACAGGTTCTGCCGCGTCGCCGCAAGCGTCTTCCGAATCAGCGCGAGCAGGAACTGTTTCTGCCGCTGCATGCGGTCATTGTTCGCCGTGTAGGAATAGGCATCACGTGACCGCACATACGTGATCGCATCGCGGCCCATGAGCGTCACCGTGTTCCCGGGCGCCATCTCCGGGTAGCGCTCCGTGAAGAAATCATCCGTGATCGTGACGTCAACGCCGCCGACCACCTCCGAGAGCGCGCCGATCCCCTCATAATCGATCGCCGCATAGGCCGCGATCGGGATCCCGTAGAAGTAATCCGACACTGCTCGGACAACATTTTCGCAGCTCTTCTCCTGGCCGTCGCCGAACGCGTACGCCAGACAGATCTGCATATCCATGAGATCGACATACTCACCCGCCGTATTGTAGCGCGCCACCGGCGCGATCGTATCGCGGGAAATGTTGATCAGCGTTATCTTCCCGTTCTTTCTGTCGACGACCCCGAGTATCAGCGTATCCGCCTGTCCGCTCTCGCCGATCACGACATTCTGATTGTCCTCCTCCTGCACCGAGCGGTCAATGCCCATGAAAAGGATCGTGACGATATCCTCATTGTAGCGGTAGTATTCCCCGTTGTAGCGGATGAGTCCTTCCTCATAGGAAGCCTCCGCCTCAGGGTCCGCGGCTTCCGCCATCCTGGACGCCGTCACATCCGGAGCGGTATCCTGCTGCGACAGCCTGCTCTGCCCTACTCTCTGCAGGATCAGGATGCTGAGCAGCGCAACGGCTGCTATGCCCGCGAGCACCGCAAGTATGACGAGCAGCACCCTGCCGGCATTTACCTTCTTCTTTTTCCTGCGGCTGCTCCGGCTCGTCCTTCTGCGGTGGCGGGCCTTGTCTTCCTCGCGTTTTTCTCTCGCCGCTTCGCCGCCGATCGCCTCCCGCAGTTCCTCGCTCAGATTCTGAAGCTCTTCCTCCGAGATCTCGTTGTGTTCGATATGTCTTCTTGTATGGCGGTGGCTGTGATGCCGTCCCGTCCTGCTCTCATCTGCCATATATCCGTCTCACTCCCTGCGCATTCCCATCAGCTGACCGGGGTCAGGTCAAGCACGCAGATCTCCGGCATATTAAATATGCGCGGCACCCTGCCGTGACCCGCAAACCCCGAACTGATCACCATTGTCATCTCCGTATTGAGTTCAAATACTCCGTAATCGTATCGCGGCCACCAGCCCTGCATCGGTGCAAGTATGCCGCCGAGCCCCGGCACGCGGATCACCCCGCCGTGTGTGTGCCCGCTGAGCACAAGATCAATGTGCCATCTGCTCTTCCCGTCGGAGAGGGCTACCGTATCCGGCAGGTGCGCGAGCAGGATCGCAGGATACGGGCTCTCCTCCAGTGCCGAAAGCACCGCGTACTCAGGCGATGCCCGGAACTGTTCGCCGCTTCTCCCAAAGAGATAGCCGTGCCCCAGCGTCCCGCCGATCCGCACGGTATTTCCGGCGATCTCATAATCCCCGAAGGCCTCGTCCAGCACGACCGCGCCGGTTTCCGCGACCGCGGCGAGGATCTCATCCCCGTTTTCCCTGATAAACGCCTGCTCATGGTTCCCCAGTGAAAAATACACCGGAGCGATCCCGCCAAGCTTACGCGTGATCCCGGCGACCCAGGCTATGTCCGCCTCCGCATCCCCGCTGTCCGGCACCATATCGCCGATCATGAAGACCGCGTCAGGCTGCAGAGCCGCCACACAGGCGATAAGACGCTCATTGTCCTTACCGTACTCGATTCCGTGAAGATCCGTCAGAAGCACTGCCCGGACCGGGCTCGAAAGCCCCTCCATCGGTATCCTGCGAACGGTGACCGTGAAGGCCAGGGATGCCGCCAATGCCGAAACGGCTGCGCTGAGCAGAAATGCGCCAAAAAGCGCGGCGAGCGCCTTCAAAACCCTCACCGGCAGACTTGTGCGGCGTTTTTTATCCTTTCTGCAGAGCGTTAAGCCGGACACTGATCCTCACCTCACACATGGCAGGCGCGTATGATCCCCACGATCCGATCGACATCCGAAAGTTCAAGCGAACTGTAGAGCGGCAGCGTCAGCACTCTCTTGCTCACGTGAAGCGCCGCCGGCGTCCTGTCCGCTGAGAAACGTCCGTGGTAGGCCTCGAATGTATTTGTCAGCGGGTAGAAATACTTCCGCGCATAGATATTTTCCGCAGCGAGCGCATCGAAGACCTCCTCGCGGCTCGCCCCGAACTCGCTCTCCTCGATCACGACCGGGAAATACGCGTAGTTGGAATCCACATCCTTCTGGATCACATTCATGCGAAGGCCTGAGAGTCCCTCCAGGCCGTCACGATAGCGCTCTGCCACCGTCTTCCGCATTGCAATCTCCTCCTTCACATGGCGGAGATTGCAAAGCCCCATCGCGGCACAGAACTCATTCATCTTGGCGTTGGCGCCGATACCGCTGACCTCCTCAGGCCCGTGGATTCCAAAGTTCTTCAGATCGTAGAGCTTCTCACCGATTCTCGGATCCCTGAAGCAGGCCGCGCCGCCCTCGATCGTGTTGAACACCTTCGTCGCATGGAAGCTGAAGCAGGAGACATCCCCGAAATTGCCCACGCCGACGCCCTTGTAGGTCTCCCCGAAGGTGTGCGCCGCGTCGTACAGCACTTTGAGCCCGTACTTGTGCGCGATACGCTCGATCTCCTCGACATGGCAGATATTGCCGTAGACGTGCACCGGCAGGATCGCGCTCGTGCGGTCCGTGATCAGTGCCTCAAGCTTCGTCACGTCCATCGTGAAATCCGCGGGGTCGATGTCGCAGAAGACCGGCGTGAGCCCGTTCCGGACGATCGCGTGGGTCGTCGAGGCGAACGTAAACGGTGTCGTGATCACCTCGCCCTGAAGGTTCAGGGCCTGGAGCGCGAGCTCGATCGCCATATGTCCGTTCGTAAAGAGCTCGATCTTATCAACGCCCATAAACTCCGCGAGCTTCTCCTGCAGGGCGATGTGCTTATTACCCATGTTCGTGAGCCAGTGGTTCTCCCAGATGGAGCGGATCTCCTCGATGTACTCCTCCATCTCCGGGAGGGCGGACCGTGTTACCAGAATTTCCTTGTTCATAATTCTCCTCGTGTATGATCGTCGTTCATTTCAAAAAGAAAAACGTGTATGGATTCAGTCCCATTGCCGTGCTTGTGCTCCGCGTAAACCTGTAGAGTGCGAAGAGACAGGCCGCAAGCGCTGCGCCATGCTGCAGCATAAGGCGCTGGCTCTCGTCGATCAGGCGGCTGCACCGCCCGGCATCCTCAAAGATGAGCGGCAGCAGAAGCACCGTGAACTGGAAATAGTAGTCCGCCAGGCGCTCAAACGTATTGTTGTAGCCGGCAAATGTCTGCAGCACGATCGCGACACCCATAAACGCCATGAGCGCGCTGTATAGGCTGTCCTCCTTCCTTGGTTCCCTGAGCAGTACTCCCAGGGCCGCGATCCCGATCATGATGATGACCTTGTTCGCAAGGAAGCGCATGTCCGAATCATAGATTCTCGTATCGTACGCTGTCAGCATGAGTGCCAGCAGCCGCTCGCGGGAGATATACACGATGAACAGCAGCACCGCAAGCATGACAAGGTAGCGCCGTCCGAGGCTCATCCGCGCAAGAAAATAGGCCGGCAGAAAGATAATCGACGGAAAATGAAACAGCGAAGCGAGCAGCACGAGCGCGACAAACCGGACCGGCCGCCGCTCCATCACCGCGTCAAATGCGAGCAGCACGAACCCCATCGCCACGCTCTGCTTGAGCGCATTGAAATGGAACGGGTAGAGCATGAGCCCCAGAAACATCAGGATGCTCTGAAACGGGTCAGCCGAGTACTTTCGGATGATAAACGTAAACGGGACCATATAGGTCAGGGCGACCAGGATGATAAAGATCTGGTAGCGCCCGCCTGTCAGGTCAGCGACCAGCTTCATCAGCCGGTGAAAGCCTGCATTGCTGCCCGGGTCGAGCAGGCTGGGCATCTCCGACCACGACGTCGTATCCATGCGCTGGAACGCGTGCAGATAAGAGGACGCCGAATCAACTCCGACGGTCATGCAGTCCCGGCAGGCCAGTACAAAGAACAGCAAAAAACAGGCCGCAAGCGTGTACGCCCTGCTCTCCGGCCTGTCCCCTCTCAATATGATCCCGAGCGCGACAAGGAGCCCGGCAAGCACTATATAGACATTCATGAAAATTGTTCTCCCAGAGCGAGCATCCGGCAGGGTTTCATTTTCTGTCGATGATCCCGTACGTCCGAAGAAGTTCTACTCTCTCTCTACCGATCCTGAACGTTTCGGCGGCATTTCCGCTCCGGCCGTCCCGGTCGCGCATAAAGAACCGCACGATCCGGTGCACCCACGCTGCGGGAAGCAGGACCGGATATTTTTTTGCATACGGAAAATGCGTCTTAAGATACCCCGCACCCGGAAACAGCGTCCTCGGCAGCGGTGAGGTCCGCCGCCCTTTCGCCTTCTCGGCCGCCTCCAGCGTAATATTGCTGCTGTGCGCCCGCGAGATCTCAGAGACCCCGTAGACTCCGCCCTCTATCATATCACGGAGGAGCGGGTCCGTGTCAACACCTTCCGCAAGCGTTCTGAATTCTTCCGGGATTTCGGAAAACCCCAGATGTTCATTTGCGATCTTAAGGAGCGCCGCGGCAAAGATATCTGCCCTGAGATCCCGGCAGCATGCCTGTATGTATTTCCAGTCGATCTCCCGCCCGTAAGCCTCGATAAAAACCGTCATATCCATCACCTGCCGGATGCCGAACCCGCTGTGCAGGAAATGCTTATAGGCATGGAGCATCAGAAACAGGAAATGATCCGTCGGCGCCAGCGTCCGGAAAGTCACATCCTCAACCGTCACAGGCACCGTATTTTCCCGGGCGCGCTCAAAGTATCTGTTCAGATCGGCAAATGCCTCCGATTCAGGCGGAAACAGATATTTGTGCAGCTCAATGCACAGAGGGGTTCCCTCCCGGTGGTAGGACGGCTCTGCGAGCCGGGAGATTTCCTCCTCGCCATGAGCCAGGGCAAATCCTTCCGACGTAAGGAAGTCATGCCAGGCATCTCCCTCCTCGGGCCGGATGAAGATGTCCTCGTCGACGGAGAAGCGCAGGCAGGGCTTTTTGTAGAGGTTCCTGCATATAATCCCCTTCACCACGATCGGGTCGAGCCCGCGCTCCTTGGCCCGCAGGATCAGGGTCAGAAGCTCGTTGGTCTGCATGATCTGGCGGATGGCGGCGCTGACGGCGCGTTTCTGCCATTCGGACCGCTCCTTAACCGGGAACTGTTTAAATGAGGCGGAATCCGAGACCGCCTCGTAAACCAGCGGAAGGAGAAACTGCTCAGCCGCACACGAAAAAAGAGATCCCCACTCTTCAGCAGGGAGCTCTGCCTCCGTTGTCTCGCCTTTAAGTCCTGCAGCCGCAGCTTTCAGCAATGTCTCATGAACCGCGTCGATCATAAGCCTACTCCGTCAGGTTACCCGTATCAGGTCCTTATATCAGCTTGTATCATATCACGGGGAGTGGGGGGCTTGTCAACCCTTCCGAGAGACTTTGGTGCATATACGCTGAAATATCTGTATGTTTCCCCTCTGCATACAGCGTTTTCCATCCGGAAGCCCCTTTTTCTTTCGCAGATTAGGGTATTCTGCGAAAGCAGCCAGCACGATCCACGTATCCAATTACATTATCTCACAAGGAGGGACATATGAAAAAGATGAAAAAAGTCCTGTCACTCGTTCTGGCGATGGCGATGATCCTCTCGCTGGGCGCCACTCCGGTCC
>OCTX012274446.1_pt1 | contig 46673 bp, 38 predicted proteins | sample 1539691 | NCBI WGS metagenome assembly OCTX01 (sample SAMN02144231, study PRJEB22623) | gut metagenome | biome: sheep rumen | host: Ovis aries | place: New Zealand
CATTTTTTGCTTATATCACGGATTTTGTCTAAATTTGCGGTCAGATTGCGAATTTGGTTTTAACCATCGTCCATCTGTCCGCTATCGCCTTTGCGAAAACGCAATATTTTTGATTTGAAAAACTCAGCTATTATGTAACAGAAAAAATAAGTTGCCTCGTTTTTTGATGAAGACGAGAAGACAAGAAGACGAGAAGACGAGACGATAGTCTGCCATGGATGGCATTCATGTGGAACAGACGGTGAGCCAAGTTATTTTTTTAATCACTATATTTATAATATTGTCAGCATTATTTGACAAAAAACTCAAAAATGGAAAAAATAATAATGAAAACGATTTTGAAATGGATGCTGGCCGCCATCCTGATTTGCGGTCCGATGTCGTTCACATCGTGTTCGAAAGACGATGACACGATTGTGGTGCCAAGTCAGAAAGAATATTTCACCCAATGGAACTCATGCGAAGCCTTGAGCGCTCTGAAAGAGTACGTGGAAGACGTGACAAACCCCAGTTCTGCAAACTTCATCAAGGAAGAAGACCGAATAGCCACGTTCGATATGGACGGTACGTTCGTAGGCGAGCTCTACCCCACCTATTTTGAATACAACATGCTGGAATACCGCGTTTTGGAGGACGAGACCTACAAGGACATTGCTCCCGCCGACGTGAAAGAGGCCGCCCAGGACATCCGCGACTTCGTGCGTGAGGGCAAGCCCCTCCCCTCGCATTTCGACATGAAGCACGCCCTTGCGGCAGCCAAGGCCTACGCAGGGATGACTTTGGCCGAGTTCGACGCCTACGTGAAGGCATACGCTTCCAAGCAAGCCAACGGCTTCCAAGGCATGACATACGGCGAGAGTTTCTACAAGCCGATGCTGGAGGTGTTCAACTACCTGAAAGCAAACGGCTTCACATTCTATGTCGTCTCAGGTTCCGACAGATTCATCTGCCGTGCCCTCGTTGAGCCATTGGGGATTAGTCCCAACCGCGTGATCGGTATGGACGTGAAGTTACGTTCGAGCAGCCAGGGCACAACAGCCGGCGTGAACTACACGATGGGCAAGGAAGAGGACCTCATCAGAACCGACGAGCTGATTATCAAGAACCTGAAGACCAACAAGGTGCTGCAGATCAGCCAGGAAATAGGCAAAGTACCTGTCCTCTCGTTCGGCAACAGCGGCGGTGACTGCTCGATGCACAATTACTGCCTGAGCAACAGCTACCGTTCTGAGGCCTTCATGCTGATAGCCGACGACGATGAGCGCGACCATGCCAACCGCGAGAAAGCCCTCACGCTGGGCAATCAATGGCGTGAGGCCGGCTACCACGTGATTTCAATGCGTGACGACTTCAAGACCATCTACGGCGAAAGAGTAAAAAAGACAGACTTTACATTTTAAAACATTTGAAACAAAATAAATTATGACGAGGAGATTATTATTCATGACTTGCCTGCTGACGTCGAGCATGTGTGCCTGGGCAGGAAGAGTGGTGACCGACAGCATCGTCAGCCAGAAATTAGGCGTCACAGTAAGATACAATGTCTATCTGCCGTCGGGCTATGAGCGCTCTCAGGCTCACTACCCCGTGACCTACCTGCTTCACGGGCTGACAGACACCTACACAGCGTGGGATCAGAAGGGCGGCATGCGCGAGATCACCGACGAGCTCATGGAGAGCGGCGAGTCGAAGGCTATGGTGATCGTGATGCCAAACGCCGGTGGCCCCGACGTGAACAATATCTGGAACGGCTATTTCAACATGCCCGGATGGAGCTACGAGGACTTTTTCTTCGAGGAGCTGCTCCCTGCTGTTGAGCAAAAATACCGTTGCGGCGGCAAGAAGGAACAGCGAGCCGTGATGGGCCTCTCAATGGGTGGTGGCGGCAGCACGTCCTACAGCCAGCGCCACCCCGACCTGTTCTGCGCCTGCTATGCCATGAGTCCCTGGCTGAGCAGCGGTCCCGGCCGTGAGGGCCGCAACGGCGAGAAGACCAAGATGTACTACACGTCGGAGGCTGTGCGTCAGCATTCCGCACTGGCTTTCATGGACAGGGCCGACGACTCCGTGAGAGAGCAACTGAAAAGCGTGAAGTGGTTTTTCGACTGCGGTGACGACGACATGCTCCTTGGCGACACGTTCGAGCTGTACAAGAAGATGCGCCTTGGCGGCATCAAGGCCGAGCTGCGCGTTCGCAACGGCGGCCACACGTGGGAATACTGGCGCGCCGCGCTGCGCACCGCACTCCCGTTTGTATCGCGCAGCTTCAAGGAGTAGAAGCCTGCTTTCAGCTCATTTGAGGACGGAAACGCAAATCACGGCCTGAAGTTAACTATCAGAAAGCGCCCGAAGCATTTGCATGACTGTCCGAAACGTCGTCCAAACACGTATTTTTCGATAACTTACGTTAAATAATGTGATTAATTCGCATTTTATTCGTTGAAAATCGCTAACTTTGCAAGAAATTAAAAATTTAAGCAGAAAAACTATGAAAAAAATGTTGATGGCATTGGTGGTGGCATTGCTGCCGCTGTGCATGGCAGACGCCCAGGGACTGTTCTCGAATAAAGAATACGCGGGAGGACGTCAGCCGAGAGAAGCCTATATGCAAGGCGCCGTTCCTGAAGTTGACGGCAAGGTTGTATTCAGCAAGACCTTCGACACGAACGGCATGAGCAAGTTCGACGTTTATATGAAACTGACGCAGTGGGCCACGTTCCGCTACAATCCGTCGACAGAGCGGGGAAAATGGAACGACGCCGACTACTTCAAGAACACGGAGTTTGCCCGCGTTCTTGAAGCCAGCGCAGAGAAAGGCATCCTGAAGATCCAGGGGAACGAAGAGATGGTGTTCACAAACAAGACATTAGCGAAGGACACCGCCATCGCCTCTTATATTCTCATGCTGACAATCGAGGACGGCAAAGTGAGCGCCGAGCTCCGCAACATATCCTACACCTACAGTCTGACAGACACCCCTCAGCGAATTGAGGCCGAGGACTGGATAACCGACAAGGAGGCCATCACAAAGAATAACAAACTGAACCGCGGCAGCGGAAAGTTCCGCGTGAAGACCATCGACCTGAAGGACGAACTGTTCAAGGAAATCCAAGAGACACTGGGAGTTTGAAATTTGAAGTTTGAAATTTGAGATTTGAGGTTTATTAACATGATTTTCGGCTGTGCTCAGCAATATTGAGATTTATTGCCATAAGAACTGATGTGCTTCGGCAAGGAAGCGAGAGATGGAAATCACAAAATCCAATTTGATTAATAGAAAAAGATGAAAGAAGACGAGGTAGACGAGATAATCGCCAAGGCCGTAGCGGAAAGCAAGGGCAAGAAATGGCACCGTCCGAAGCAGAAGAGCCGAGGCATAGAGAAAGCCCGCTCAGTGCTGAACATATTGTTCATGATAGGATTTCTCGCAGCCATCATCATTTATTTTGCCATGCCCGAGCAGAAAGCGCTGTTCTTCAGCGTGGGATTTGGTGCCTTGATATTGAAAATAATAGAGTTCGCCTTGCGGTTTTTGTTCTAAAAAGCAACGATAGGTGCAGAAAAGAATTTACATCATACTGACATTGACGGTCCTGGCTTGCCTGGCAAGTCAGGATTTGTTGGCTCAACGTGTCATCCGCGACTTGGAGAGCAATGCCGACCTTGGCGACGTGCCCACCGACACCATCGAGGGTAAAAAAAAGAAGAAGATCGTGCCAGTGGACGTTGTGGCATGGACGATAGACCCCATCTACGGCCGACGCACGCCCGTTGACGTCGACACCCTACAGCACGAGTTCCAGAACAAGGCCTATCCCGAAGGGCTTCATGGCGAGATGAACAGCCTGGGCAACCTGGGATCGCCTCGTGAGAGCCGCATATTCATGGAGCGTGAAATCCAGCACGACATGCCATTCATCACGAACATGGACCAGTTCATCGAGTCGCCAGAGGCATACAAATACTACAACACCAAGTCCCCTTATGTGAACCTGTCGTACGACTGGTGTGGCACGAAGACAAGCGGATACGACAACTTCAAGGCCATATACACGAACAACGCCGGTAAACGTCTAAATTTCGGCGGTATATTCCACTATATGTACGGACAGGGCAACTACGACAACCAGCACACCGCTCTGATGAACGGCACAGGCTGGTTTTCGTATGTGAACGACCGCTACGACCTCCACCTCCACTACTCGCACTACGACATGAAACTGGAGGAGAACGGAGGCATCGTCGACGACGACTACATCACGAACCCCGAGTCCATGCCCCGGCGCTACAGCTCCGGAGACATACCAACCCGATTGAGCAACACTTGGTCGCGACAGAACCACGACGTGCTGACCCTCAACCACCGCTACCATCTGGGGTTCAAGCGAGTTGAAGAAATCGACTCTGTCACGACGAATGAATATTTCGTGCCGGTGACCAGCGTGTTCCACCAGGTGGAACTGGGCAATTACCGCCGCCGTCTGATATCCCGCGACAAATGGCAGGACTTCTACTCCTACTCCTATCTGCCCAACGACACCGCCAATGACCTCTATACACTCAAAAACTTCTACACCCGTGGCGGTATCACCCTCCACGAAGGCTTTAACAAATATGCCGTAGCTGGTCTGAGTGCCTACGTCGGCTATGCCCACAGGGAATACGAGATGCCCGACACGATTGCCGGAGCCAACTATTCCATACCGTCGAAAGCAAAGCTGAAAGAGAACGACGTGCTGGTGGGTGGCCGTATAGAGCGAAGCCAGGGCACCTATGTGCACTACAATGCCGACGCGGAGTTCGTGGCAGCCGGCACCAACATCGGCGACCTGACCATCAACGGACACGGGGAACTGAACGTGCCCATTCTGGCAGACACAGCCCAGCTGGCCGTCGACGCCACGGTGAGCAACCTTGCACCCTGTGCTTACTTCACGAATTTCCACTCGAAATACTACTGGTGGGACCAGGACCTGAAGAAAGAGAAACGAATCCGCCTGATGGGCACCCTCTCCTACACAAAGACAGACACGGAGCTGACATTCGGCATGGAGAACGTGACGAACTATGCCTATCTCAAGAACACCGGCATACTGTCGACAAACAGCTCCGGTGTAGAATTCTACTCTCACCACGCCACAGTGCTTCAGGAAGGAAGCGTGCAAGTGCTGATGGCCCGTCTGAGACAAAATCTCGCACTGGGTCCCGCCCACCTGGAGGCCGACGTGGTGTGGCAGAAGTCTACGAACAATGATGTACTACCCCTGCCCTCTCTCTCCGTTTACGCGAATCTGTATTTCAAGTTCGTGTTGGCAAAAGTGCTGAAAGTGGAGCTGGGAGGCGACATGAAATATTTCACAAAATACTATGCACCCGACTACGACCCTGTGCTGGCCCAGTTCATGGTGCAGAACGACAACACGAAAGAGAAAGTGGGCGGCTACCCGCTGTTCACGGTCTATGCAAACCTGGCTCTGAAGAAACTGCGTTTCCACATCAGCTACTACCACTTGAACCAAAGCGACGGCCGCTATTTCACGATGCCTCACTACCCGATGAACCCGAAAGGCCTGAAATTCGGCATCAGCTGGAATTTCTATGACTGATATTTAGTTTAAAGTTTAAAGTTTAAAGTTTAAAGTTGAATGTTGAATGTTAGGCAGGACCAATCAGACTTATAAATAGAACATACAATAAGTAACAAAGACAATGAACATACTGATAACAGGAGCGAACGGCCAGCTGGGCCGCAGCATGCAGGACGTGTCGAAAGACTCGGCCGACACATATTACTTCACAGACGTGTGTGAAGGCTATGAGCATCTTGACATCACCGACCTGTCGGCCGTGGAGTCATACGTGAAGACCCACGACATAGGCTGCATCGTGAACTGCGCTGCCTGGACCAACGTGGACGCAGCGGAGAGCGCAGGCGAAATCGTGGAGACACTGAACGCGAAGGCCCCTGAGAACCTGGCCATCGCGATGAAGCACGTAGGCGGTCTGCTGGTGCATATCTCCACAGACTATGTGTTCGGCGGGGAACCATACAACACCCCCTGCAACGAAGAGATGACCGGTACTCCCACCGGCGTTTACGGACGGACGAAACTCCACGGGGAGCAGCTGATTGAGGCGTGCGGCTGCCACCACATCATCATCCGTACAGCCTGGCTCTACAGCGAGTACGGGAAAAACTTCGTGAAGACGATGCTGAACCTGACCTCCAGCAAGCCCACACTGAGAGTGGTGATAGACCAGTGCGGCACCCCCACCTACGCCCACGACCTGGCACGCGCCATCCACGACATCGTTGAGGACCGCAGATACGAGGGCCATGACGGCATCTACCATTACTCTAACGAAGGGGTGACCTCATGGTTTGACTTCACAAAAGTGATTGCAGAGACAGCAGGCCACACATCGTGCGACATCCAGCCCTGCACGAGCGCCGAATTTCCCTCACCGGTGAAGCGCCCTTCCTACTCAGTGCTGGACAAGACCAAAATCAAGCAAACCTTCGGTGTGGCAGTACCCTACTGGACCGACTCACTGAAAAAATGCATACAGAATTTAAAATCTTAAGTTTTAGTTTTTTAGTTTTTAAATTTCAGAGGTGCAGCACATCGGTTCTTATGAGACTCCTGAAAACCAAGGCATTCCGGAAATTCTGAGTTCCATGCCACGCTGACAGCCTCACCCCCAAATATAAGCAATGAAGATAGCAGTAGCAGGAACTGGATACGTCGGCCTGTCGATAGCCACTCTGCTGGCTCAGAAAAACGAAGTGACGGCCGTTGACGTGATAGCCGAGAAAGTGGAGATGCTTAACCGCCGAGAGTCACCGATTCAGGATGAGTACATCGAAAAATATCTGAAGGAAAAAGACTTGCATCTGACCGCCACCCTCGACGGGGCATCAGCCTATAGAGATGCCGACTACGTGGTGATAGCCGCCCCGACGAACTACGACCCCGTAAAAAATTATTTCGACACGAGCCACGTGGAAGAAGTGATAGAGTTGGTGGTGGGAGTCAACCCCGACGCGGTGATAGTGGTCAAGAGCACCATTCCTGTGGGGTTCTGCCGCAGCATGTACGTGAAATATCTGTACCGCTTCCAGTACGACCCCCAATTGAAAGGAAAGAAGTTCAACCTGATATTCTCCCCTGAGTTTCTGCGTGAGAGCAAAGCCCTATACGACAATCTTTATCCCAGCCGCATCATCATAGGCAGCCCCAAAATCATCGACGATTCCCAGTTCTCAGTTGAGAACGATGCCATCCGAGCCATAGCCGATGTTGAAAAACTTCGTGCCGCCTCTGTCAGATTCGCTGATTTACTGAAAGAAGGCGCAATAAAAGAGGACGTTCAGACGTTATTTATGGGGATGAAGGAAGCGGAGGCCGTGAAACTGTTCGCCAACACCTACCTTGCCCTTCGCGTGAGTTTCTTCAACGAGTTAGACACCTATGCTGAGATGAAAGGTCTGTCGGCAAAGGACATCATCGACGGCGTCTGTCTCGACCCTCGCATCGGCAGCCACTACAACAACCCGTCGTTCGGCTACGGAGGCTACTGCCTTCCGAAGGACACGAAGCAGCTTCTGGCCAACTACAGCGACGTGCCAGAGAACCTGATTGAGGCCATCGTGGAAAGCAACCGCACACGCAAGGACTTCATCGCCGACCGCGTGCTGAAAAAGGCCGGCTACTACGACTACAACCAAGGCAGCGTCTATAACCCTCAGAACGAAAAGCAGTGCCGAGTGGGCGTCTACCGCCTGACGATGAAGAGCCATAGCGACAACTTCCGTCAGAGCAGCATACAGGGCGTGATGAAGCGAATCAAGGCAAAGGGCGCCGAGGTCATCATCTACGAGCCCAACCTCCCCGACGGCACCACCTTCTTCGGCAGCCGAGTGGTGAACGACCTGAACGAGTTCAAGGCCCAGTCTGACGCTGTGATTGCCAACCGCTATGACAGCTGCCTTGACGACATCAAGGACAAAGTGTACACCCGCGACCTCTTCATGCGAGACTGAGAGTCTCTTAAACCCTTTTAAAATCAGAATATTCAGCTTCTCAATCAATAATCACAAAAACAAAGACAGCGATGAACATACTAATTACTGGCGGGGCCGGCTTCATCGGCTCACACGTTGTAAGACTGTTTGTGAACAAATACCCCTCGTACAAAATCATAAACCTGGACAAGCTGACCTATGCCGGCAACCTGGAGAATCTCAAGGACATCGAAGACCGCGAGAACTACAAGTTCGTCAAGGCCGACATCTGCGATTTCGACGCCATGTGCCGCCTGATGAAAGATGAAGCCATCGACGGCATCATCCATCTTGCCGCCGAGAGCCATGTCGACCGCAGCATCAAGGACCCGTTTACGTTTGCACGAACGAACGTGATGGGCACCCTCTCGCTTCTGCAGGCAGCAAAGCTCTATTGGGAATCGCTTCCCGAACGCTATGAAGGCAAGCGCTTCTACCACATCTCCACCGACGAGGTGTACGGTGCCCTGGAGCTGACCCACCCCAAAGGAATCGAGCCACCTTTCAGCACGACTGCATCCTCGTCGCAACACCACCTCGCCTATGGCGACACTTTCTTCTACGAGGACACGAAATACCAGCCCCACAGCCCCTATTCCGCCTCGAAAGCGTCGAGCGACCACTTCGTGCGCGCCTATCACGACACCTACGGCATGCCCACTATCGTGACGAACTGCTCCAACAACTATGGCCCCTACCAGTTCCCGGAGAAGTTGATACCCCTTTTCATCAACAACATCCGTCACCGCAAGCCGCTCCCTGTCTATGGCAAAGGCGAGAACGTTCGCGACTGGCTTTATGTGGAGGACCACGCAAGAGCCATCGACCTGATATTTCATAAGGGCAAAGTCGCTGAGACCTACAATATCGGCGGCTTCAACGAATGGAAGAATATCGACATCATCAAAGTGCTGATAAAGACCGTGGACCGTGTCCTGGGCCGTGGCGAGTTTGAGGACCTGGGGCTGATTACCTACGTGACCGACCGTGCCGGCCATGACATGCGTTATGCCATAGACTCGACCAAGCTTCAAAAAGAGCTTGGCTGGGAGCCCTCACTTCAGTTTGAGGAAGGTATAGAGAAGACCGTCCGCTGGTATCTCGACAACCAGAAGTGGATGGACAACGTGACCTCAGGCGACTACCAAAACTATTACAGCTCGATGTATGACAACCGTTGAGGCGCCACACCAACAAGGTTCCCCCAATGAGCCAGAGGCCTGGTATGTGGTCCGTTCCACGTTCAACCGTGGCATGAAGGCCTATGAAATGCTGACATCAAACGGTTTTCATGCCTACATCCCCATGCACGAAGTGGAAAAGCCCGTGAAAGGCCGCCTGCAGCATGTTGCCGTCCCCTTGATTCCAAACATGCTGTTCGTGTTCGCACAGGCAGAAAAGCTGAAAGACTTCGTCCGCGAGCATAAAGACACAGGCTACCTGTCGCTTTACTACGACCATTTCACCACCACCACTCGTGGAACCGACCGCCTGCTGACAGTTCCAGCCGTCCAAATGGACAACTTCATCAAGGCCACGTCGGTGAAAAGCAGACACACGATGTTGGTGGACCCAACCAAGATCCGATATAAAAGCGGCGACAAAGTCCGCATAGTAGAAGGAGACTTCATGGGAGTGGTTGGCAAAGTGGCCCGTGTAGGCGGTCAGAGCCGCGTGATTGTCACGCTCGACGGCGTATGCTCCATCGCCACAGCCTATATTCCCAGCGCCTTTCTCGAGCCATACGATGAAAGCGATGCATGAGCAGACGAGAAGATTCAAGGCATAAGACAACAGAAACATATTAAGTACATTCCCATACAACAGAATAATGCAATATCATATATTCTCCCCCTACCGTGTATGCCCCATAGGCGCTCACGTAGACCACCAGCACGGACTGGTGACTGGTTTTGCCATCAACAAAGGTGTGGACTTGTGGTTCACCCCACGCGAAGATACCCAAGTGAACCTGTCGTCACGCACGTTCGAAGGCAACGTGAGTTTCGACATATCTCAGCCGTCGCAGGTGCGCGAGCGTCACTGGGGCGACTATGCCCGTGGTGCCAAATACGCCTTGCGCAAACGTTTTGACTTATACCGCGGACTTGACGGAGTCATTCAAGGTTCCCTACCCATCGGTGGCCTGAGTTCTTCTGCAGCAGTGCTGATTGCCTACGTGATGGCCTTTGCCAAGGCGAACGGCATTTCGTTGAAACCGTTTGAGATAGCCCAGATAGCGTCGGAGGCCGAGCGCGAGTACATCGGCTTGAACAACGGTCTGCTGGATCAGGCCTGCATTGCCCTGGGCAAGAAAGACGGCCTGCTGTTTCTCGACTGCGACACCAACGAATACCGCATCATCCGGAAGAATCCAGAAATGCCCGACTTTGAGATCGGCATCTTCTTCTCCGGCCTGACCCGCAGCCTGGTGAACAGCGACTATAACCTTCGCGTTTATGAATGTAAGACAGCCGCTTGGAACATGCTGGCCTACACCGACCAGCCCTTGAAGACATTCGACAAGACCTTCCTCCGCGACATTCCGAAGTCCACCTTCGACAAGACGAAGATAGCGATGCCATCCCGTTTTGCCCGCCGCGCCGAGCACTTCTACACAGAATACCGCCGTGTGCGCCAAGGTGTGACAGCCTGGGAGAGCGGCAACCTGAAACTGTTCGGAAAACTGAGCTTCGCCAGCTGCGAGTCCAGCATCCACAACTACGAATGCGGCAGTCAGGAACTCATAGCCATCTACGACATCATAAAAGAGCAGAAAGGCGTGTGGGGCGGCCGTTTCTCCGGCGCCGGCTTCAAGGGCGCCTGCATCGCCCTGGTGGACCCCGCTTACAAGGAAGACATCGAAAAAGAGCTGACTGAACGTTATCTGGAGCAATTCCCAGAATACGAGACCACGTTCAAGGTGTTCTGGGTGAAGCCCGACAACGGAGCCCGCTTTGTGGACTAACCATCACCTTTCAATTCTAAAAAGAAAAAGAGAGACATGAAGAATATCGTGATTGCAGCCGGCTACGCCACCCGTCTTTATCCGCTGACAGAGCACACCCCCAAGCCGCTCCTGGAGATAGGCGGAAAGACCATTCTCGGCCGTATGCTCGACGACATCGACCGCATAGAAGACATAGACGAGCACATCATCATCTCCAACCACAAGTTCGCCCAGAATTTTCAGGACTGGGCTTCCCACCAGCATTACTCCAAGCCCCTGACCATCCTGGACGACGGTACTGAGACCAACGACACACGCCTGGGCGCCGTCTGCGACCTGCTGTTTGCCATAGACAAGCTGAAGACCGAAGACGACCTGCTCGTGGTGGCCGCCGACAACATCTTGGAATTCAGTTTCCAGGAATTCGTGGACTTCGCCAAGGAGAAGCAGACCTCATGCATCATGTGCCACAAAATGGAATCGATTGAGCGACTTCGCCGTACAGGCGTCGTAGAGCTGGACTCATCCCTTCGCGTGACTGGTATGGAAGAAAAACCGGAACATCCGAAAAGCCATTGGGCAGTTCCACCTTTTTATATATATATGAAGCAAGACCTGAGCCTGATAAAAAACTCCGTATCCGACGGCTGCGGCAAGGACGCCCCAGGCAACCTCGCACACTATCTCGCCAGCCATACCGTGCTCCACGCCTGGCCCATGACTGGCGGGCGTTTTGACATCGGATCGCTCGACACCTACTACGAGGCACAAAAGAAATTCGGAGTATAAGAGAATCTAAAATCTTCATAATGACATAAAACCATCATCATGCAACAAGTAAATCTCAACAATAAGACCATCCTGGTGACGGGAGCAGCCGGCTTCATCGGTGCCAACCTGTCAAAGCGCCTGCTGAGCGACACCACGCAAAGCACCATCATCGGCATCGACAACATCAACAGTTACTATGACGTCAGTCTGAAATACGAGCGTCTTGAAATGTTGGAGTCCGACCCCCGTTTCGTCTTCGTGAAAGGCGACATCGCCGACAAAGAACTCATCAACGGTATTTTCCGCCAATACCAGCCAGCAGTGGTGGTGAATCTGGCCGCCCAGGCCGGTGTCCGCTACAGCATCACTAACCCCGACGCCTATATCCAGTCGAACCTGATTGGATTCTACAACATACTGGAAGCCTGCCGCCACAGCTACGACGAAGGCAACACGGGAGTTGAGCACCTCGTTTATGCCAGCTCGTCGAGCGTGTATGGCAGCAACAAGAAAGTACCCTATTCCACAGACGACAAGGTGGACAATCCCGTCAGCCTGTATGCCGCCACAAAGAAAAGCAACGAGCTGCTGGCCCATGCCTACAGCAAGTTATACAACATACCAAGCACGGGTCTGAGGTTTTTCACGGTGTATGGCCCGGCCGGCCGTCCCGACATGGCCTATTTCGGCTTCACCGACAAGCTGGTTGCAGGCAAAACAATCCAGATATTCAACTACGGAAACTGCCAACGCGACTTCACCTACGTGGACGACATCGTGGAAGGGGTGGTGCGCATCATGCAAGGTGCGCCTGAGAAGCAGACAGGGGAAGACGGACTTCCGATGCCGCCCTACAATGTGTATAACATCGGCAACTCCCACCCTGAAAACCTGCTGGACTTCGTGACCATCCTACAGGAAGAACTGGTACGCGCTGGCGTGTTGCCATCCGACTATGACTTTGACGCCCACAAGGAGCTCGTGGCGATGCAGCCAGGAGATGTTCCTGTGACCTACGCCGACACATCAGCCCTGGAACGCGACTACGGCTTCAAGCCTTCCACATCGCTGCGCACTGGCCTGCGTGCTTTTGCCCAGTGGTATGCCAATCGAAAATAGCTGTCAATCAAAGGTAAAAAGAATGTTTTTATTTAAAGAAGTGTACAAAGAGACTATCTGGGGCGGCGACCTCATAGCGAGTATGAAAGGTTCCTCTCCCACTCTCCATCACATAGGCGAGAGTTGGGAGTTGTCTGGAGTACCAGGCCATGAGACGCTGGTGAGCGAGGGCCCCGACAAAGGCAAAAGTCTGAGCGAGTTAGCCGCAGAATATGGTTCATCACTTCTCGGCCGACACGTTTACGGCCGATTTGGCACAGAGTTTCCCTTGCTTGTGAAGTTCATCGACGCCCATGCCGACCTGTCCATACAAGTCCACCCAGACGACCGTCATGCCCAATCCCGTCACGGCTGTAACGGGAAGACAGAGATGTGGTACGTTATGGACTCCAGTGCAGAGGGCCGCCTGCTGGTGGGATTCGACCACACCATGAGCGCTGAAGAATACGACGCATCGGTTGCTCACGGAGACATAGCCAGCAAGGTTCGCAGTCACAACGTGAAGAGTGGCGACGTGTTTTTCCTTCCCCCCGGCCGAATACACGCCGCATGCGCCGGCGTGCTGCTTGCAGAGATTCAGCAAAGCAGCGACATCACCTACCGCATCTATGACTACGGGCGTAAGGACCAGGACGGAAATCCGCGTGAGCTTCACCACAAGGAAGCCCGTGAGGTTCTGGACTTCACATCACTTAGAGACTATCGGACACATTACACCCCACAAGCCAATAAGCCTTCAAGGCTGGCCACCTGCCAATATTTCTCCACAGAACTTCTGGAACTGAACCATCCCACAGAACTGGACGTCGCCCCACTCGACTCGTTCTGCATTCTGACATGCGTGGATGGAGAGGCAGAAGTGGCTCAGAGAGACGGTCTCCACCCGCAAACCACGAGACTGAAAAAAGGGCACACACTCCTTTTACCCGCAAATGCCACAACTGTCGTGCTAACCCCCTTATTATCATCAAAACTACTGCAAGTGTGGGTGCCTTGAGAAAAAAAACGTGTAAAAGCCTCTAAATATTTGGCAGAGTGGATAAAAAACACTAACTTTGCAAAGGAAATAAAGCGATTAGCAACATGGATGTCAGTTGAGAAGGCTGAAATCCATGTGGTTTTTGCGCTGAATGCCCAAACATCAGACGATTAGCTTTGTCAACATAAAGTCTAACAGTATTAATTATTTATCAAAACATTTATTAATTTTTTATGAACACAAAAGACATTAAACCGCTGGAAGGTTTCGACTGGGAAGCGTTTGAGAATGACGGTGCCAAAGCCACCGACATGGCTGAAGCAGCCAAAGCCTACGAGTCAACCCTTAACAAAATCACCGACAACGACGTTGTAGACGGCGTTGTAGCCAGCCTGAACGACCGCGAGGTAGTAGTGAACATCGGCTACAAGAGCGAGGGCATCATTCCCCGTAGCGAGTTCCGCTACAACCCTGAGTTGAAAGAAGGCGACACCGTAGAGGTGTACATTGAGAATCAGGAGGACAAGAAAGGTCAGCTGATTCTTTCTCACAAGAAAGCCCGCGAGGCCCGCTCATGGGAGCGTGTTAACGCAGCTCTGGAGAACGACGAGATTGTAAAGGGCTATGTGAAGTGCCGCACAAAGGGCGGTATGATAGTAGACGTCCTTGGCACGGAGGCATTCCTGCCAGGCAGCCAGATCGACGTGAAACCAATCCGCGACTACGATACATTTGTTGGCAAGACAATGGAATTCAAGATTGTGAAGATCAATCAGGAATACCGCAACGTTGTCGTAAGCCACAAGGCACTCATCGAGGCCGAGCTTGAGCAGCAGAAGAAAGAAATCATCAGCAAGCTGGAGAAAGGCCAGATTCTTGAAGGAACAGTTAAGAACATCACTTCATACGGCGTATTCATCGACCTTGGCGGCGTAGACGGACTCATCCACATCACCGACCTGAGCTGGGGCCGCGTAAGCGATCCGAAGGAAGTGGTAGAGCTCGACCAGAAGTTGAACGTGGTGATCATCGACTTTGACGACGAGAAGAAGCGCATCGCACTTGGTCTGAAGCAGCTCACTCCACACCCATGGGACGCACTGGATCCAAACCTGAAGGTAGGCGACAAGGTGAAAGGCAAGGTAGTGGTGATGGCCGACTACGGTGCATTCATCGAAATTGCACCTGGAGTAGAAGGCTTGATCCACGTAAGCGAGATGAGCTGGAGCGCACACCTGCACAGCGCCCAGGACTTCATGAAGGTAGGCGACGAGGTAGAGGCAGTGATTCTGACCCTCGACCGCGACGAGCGCAAGATGTCGCTTGGCATCAAGCAGCTGAAAGAAGATCCATGGAGCAACATCGAAGAGAAATACCCTGTTGGCTCACAGCACACAGCAAAGGTACGCAACTTCACGAACTTCGGTGTGTTTGTTGAGATTGAGGAAGGCGTAGACGGACTCATCCACATCAGCGACCTGTCATGGACAAAGAAGATCAAGCACCCTTCAGAGTTCACTCAGATTGGCGCAGACATCGAGGTTCAGGTGCTGGACATCGACAAGACGAACCGTCGTCTGTCGCTGGGTCACAAGCAGCTTGAGGAGAACCCTTGGAACAACTTCGAGACCATCTTCACACAGGACAGCATCCACACCGGCAAGATTGTGGAAGTACTCGACAAGGGCGCAGTTATCGCGCTTGAGCATGGTGTAGAAGGATTTGCCACTCCGAAACACCTCGTTAAGGAAGACGGCAGCCAGGCCCAGCTGGGTGAGGAGCTCGAGTTCAAGGTGATAGAGTTCAACAAGGACGCAAAACGTATCATCCTGTCTCACAGCCGCATCTTCGAAGACATCCAGCGTGCTGAGAACAAGGAGCGCAAGGCCGCTAACCAGGCAGCCAAGAAGCCTCGCCAGCCGAAGGAGCAGGGTCCTGCCATCCAGAACAAGCAGGCCAGCACGACACTTGGCGATCTCGACGCACTTGCCAACCTGAAGGCAAACATGGAAGCCGAGCAGGAGTAATCCACGAACACAAACAACATTACATAAGCAGACCGGAGCCCAACTTAGGAGCTCCGGTCTTCGTTTTTGAAAAGACAGATTCCGAAGCGGGGCCCCTCTCGTAAGACACATCCAGAACTTGGCAAGTCGAAACGTAACAAAACACATAAAATTGTGCTCTGTTAGTAAAAAAGAATAAAAATAATGATTTTTTTTAAAAATTCTTTGGTGGATTGAAATACAAATTATATATTTGCACTTGAAAAGGTGTGAAGTATGCAAAAGCATACCGATACATGATGGTATAACGTAAAAAGGACGATGCCTATGAAGAAAAAGCTACTGATACTTACAATCGGCGCATTCCTGCTGGCCATGCCCGGCGATATGCGCGCACAAGATATATCACGGAGTGCCATAGAAAATGAGCAAGCCCCTATCACCATAACCGTAAACGAGTCGACCGTCCACATCAAGAACGCTGACAAGAAAATCGTGTCGATATTCAATCTGACCGGTGTGGAAGTGAAGCGCATCAGTATCGACAGTCCATCTAAGACAATCGACCTGAATTTTCTCCCCAAGGGTTGCTACATCATCAAAATCGGCAATGTCGCCCGTAAGGTATATCTTCGCTAAGATGACTTGATAAGCAATTATCCACAATCAAAACAAAGAGAACTAAAGACTTGTCTATGACATCATAGGCAAGTTTTTTTAAGCAAGCAATCGGATTCAGGCATTTATGCCGTTCCGCCCCCCTCAAGCCCCCGACAACCAGCAATGTCCAAAGACAAAGAAAAAGACATAACCGCCCGCCTGTGCGACCCCTCCACCCGGCGCAAAGCCTTCGAGGACATGGTGAACGCGTTCAGCAGCCGCCTATACTGGCAGATTCGCCGGATGGTGACTTACCACGACGACGCCGACGACGTGTTGCAGAACACCTTCATCAAAGCCTGGAACGGCATAGACCACTTCCGTGGAGACAGCAAGTTGTCCACTTGGCTTTATAAGATTGCCTACAACGAGACACTCACCTTCCTGAGCAAGCAACGTGAGACGATATCGATAGACGGGACAACCGACTTCGACGATGAGAATTCCACCAGCATCCTGAACACATTAGAGAGCGACACCTATTTCGACGGAGACCGCACGATGCAGCTTCTGCAGGCTGCGATAGCCGGATTGCCAGCCAAACAACGCTCCGTGTTCACGATGAAATATTTCGACGAGATGAAATACGAAGAAATGTCGGAAGTGACGGGCACCAGCATAGGTGCGCTGAAAGCCTCCTACCATCTGGCAGTAAAGAAAATAGAAGAATTCATCAACAGCCAGGACTAATTCGAAGGTTATGCCCCCCCGACTGACAATGAAGAAAAATTGACAGACAACGAAAAAAAAATCATAATTGCTTTAAACTTTCTCGCTGAAACTCCGTCAAATAGACAAAAGGACACAATTATGGAAAAGAAAATTAACATAGAAGCCTTAGAACGGAAAAATCCGTTCAGCGTGCCCAACGGCTATTTCGAGGGGCTCGCCAGCCGTGTGATGTCGTCCATACCGGAGGCAGAAGGCGAAGCGCGTGTTTCTTCTTCCGTCGCCCCAGGAACAGGAAATCCAAAGGTGGTTGGCCTGTTGCCAAGAAAGAAAAAGAACGGTTGGGTGAAATGGGTGGCCGCTGCCGCATGCTTATGTGGCGTCGCGTTCTTCGTTGCCAGCCAGCAGGGCGAAGAGAGTGACACCGCCACAGGCCAGCTGGCCAATATGAAGCCAACAACTGCAGCACCCACGCCTACAGTCAATGACGAGTCAGAGCCTGAGACAGTCGAGCAAGAGACTTCTCCCGCAAAAGTCTATGCAAACAATGCATACGACCTCTCTCATCACGTGCGCAGAAGTTCGACTCCCGCTCCAGCAAACATCACGCCTCAGCCCGTTATCCGCACTTCCACAACAGTAAGGACTCCGAGCGTTCAGATGGCAAGGACGAAGACCACAGCCTCCGCACCGGCAGCCACAACACCAGTAAAAACCGTAGTCTCTGCTCCATCAGCACAGACAGCGATGCTGGCCTCCAACACAACACCTAAGACCATCGTATCACAATCCAGTCAGTCTGATACCGACACCTACGCTGCAGAATACGACATGCTTGACTACACAAACATGAGCGGAACAGAAATTTACGACTATCTCGCAGGGAACGAGTATTACTAAAAAAGAAGACAAGAAGACAAGAAGACAAGAAGACGAGAAGACGAGTAGAAGAGACGTCAGATATGACTATGGATGGCAGATTTCCTCTTTCAAGTAATTTTCACAAGAACTAAACTATCAGAGTAATGAAACGGATTTTAATCAACATATTACTGTTATGCGTCAGCATGGCTGCCATAGCCCAGGGCAACCACCCTCAGCGTCGTGACTTCTCTCCTGAGGAATACTGGAAGAACCTGAAAGAATTCGTAGCGCAAGAAGCCGGACTGACGACAGAAGAAGCCGACGGATTCATCCCCTTGATGAAGGAGATGATGGACGAGCAGCACAAGAACAACCGCAAAAGCTTCGACATCATCCGTTCGTGTGGTGAAGGAACGACAGAATCGGAGTATGGGACAGCAGTGAAGCAGCTGCTGGAGCTGGATGTCGAGAACCACCGTATAGAAGAGACTTATTACAAGAAGTTCCACACAGTGATGAGCTGGGAAAAGGTGTTCAAAGTGCGTGCAGCCCTTTACAAGTTCAACCGCGAGGCCCTCAACCGTTTCAACCCACGCCGCGGAGGCGGACGGCGAGGTCCCGGCGGAGGCGGGCATCAACACTAAAACAAAAAATAAAACAAAAACAAGGTCAGCACATAACGTTGGCCTTGTTTTTTGTGATTAAAAACTACGTTTTTATTTGGCTTCCCCCAATTTTGTCACGACTCAGCAAAATATGCGAGCATATTTTGCATTCGCTGCTCCAAAATTTGCTTTTGTGCTCGCTTAATCGTTATTTGAGCTGCGCTCGAATTTACTAACGCTCGACAAAATCAAATTAAAAACTTCGTTTTTATTTGCTTTTGTGCTCGCTTAATCGTAAATTTGCAAATAATTGCAAAAAAATGGAGAGAAAGGATCCAAAACAACAAATAGAGGAGTCGATAAAGCAGGACCTTCGCTATCTGGAACTGTTGTCGCACTCCTACCCTACGATTGCCGACGCAAGCACGGAAATCATCAACCTGGAGGCCATCCTGAACCTTCCTAAGCCAACGGAGCACTTCATCAGCGACCCCCACGGCGAGAGCGACGCGTTCAACCACGTGCTACGCAACGCATCGGGCTACGTGAAACGTAAAGTGAACGAGCTCTTCGGCGACACGCTCGACAAAGCCGAGAAAAAGGAACTGTGCACCCTGATTTACTATCCTGAGCAGAAACTGCAGCTGGTAAAACTGGAGAAGCGCGACCTGAACGAATTCTACCGCAACTCGCTTGTCCGCCTGATTGGCGTGTGCCGTGAGGTGTCGTCCAAATACACGCGCTCGAAAATCCGAAAAGAACTGCCGAAGGACTTCGAATACATCATCGAGGAACTTCTCCATGAGTCGTACAGCGGCTATGGGGAGAAGAAGCACAAGTACTACCAGATGATCGTGGAGTCCATCATCGACACCCGACGTGCCGACGCGTTCATCACCGAAATCAGCAAGTTGATCCAGCGTCTGGCCATCGACCGCCTGCATCTGCTTGGCGACATCTACGACCGTGGTCCAGGTGCCGACAAGATCATGGACACACTCTGCGACTACAAGCACTTCGACATCGTATGGGGCAACCACGACATCGAATGGATAGGCGCCTGCGCCGGCAACCGCGCCTGCATCTGCAACGTGCTTCGCCTGTGCATGCGCTACGGCAACATGTCGACTCTGGAGGACGGCTACGGCATCAACCTGCTTCCACTCGCCACCTTTGCCATGGACACCTACAAGGACGACCCTTGCACGGAGTTCGCAGTGAGGGACCTGATCAAAGACGGCAGCCTCGACGAGCAGACCATGCGGATGCTCACCCAGATGCACAAGGCCATCACCATCATCCAGTTCAAAGAAGAAGCCCGCATACTCGACCGACGTCCGGAATTCGGCATGGAGGGACGCAAACTGCTTGAACATATCAACCTGGAAGAGGGTACCGTAGAGATAGAAGGGAAAGTGTATGCTCTCAAAGACACGAACTTCCCCACCCTCATTCCTGATTCTCCTAACAAACTGACGAAGGAGGAAGAGAAACTGATGACAAAGATTGAGCATTCCTTCCGCGCCAGCGAGAAACTTCGCCGCCATATCGACTGCCTGCTCTCACGAGGTGGCATGTACAAGGTGAGCAATTCCAACCTGATGTTCCACGGCTCCGTTCCCCTCGACGCCGACGGACAGCTGAAAGAAGTGGAGATAGAAGGCAAGCTTTACAAAGGGCAAGAACTGATGCAGAAAATCGACCGCATCGTCCGCAATGCCTTCAACACGGAACTGTCGGCAGAGAAACGCCGTTTCAGCACCGACTACATGTGGTACCTATGGTGTGGTCCCGACTCCCCGCTCTTCGACAAAGACAAGATGGCCACCTTCGAACGCTACTTCATAGCCGACCCCAAGACCCACAAGGAGAAAAAAGGCTACTACTACCAGTACAACAACGACGAAGCAACCATCGACATGATCCTCGACAGTTTCGACGTGGAAGGCACACACCGTCATATCATCAACGGCCATGTGCCTGTGAAGACCACGAAAGGCGAGACCCCCATCAAGGCGAACGGCAAGTTGCTCGTCATCGACGGCGGCTTCTCCAAAGCCTACCAGCCCGAGACGGGCATCGCCGGCTACACACTGATATTCCACTCCCGTGGGCTCGAGCTGATGCAGCACCAACCCTTCCGCAGCGCCGAGGAAGCCATCAAGAAAGGCGATGATATCAAAAGTGCCGTGCAGATAGTCGAGATGAGCGAGCACCGGATGTACGTGAAGGACACGGACAAGGGAAAGGTGATCCAGTCGAAGGTGGAGAACCTCAAGAAACTGCTATATGCCTACCGTAACGGACTGTTGAAGTAGTTTAAAGTTGAATGATGAATGTTTAAAGTTGAATGATGAAAGTTTAAAGTTGAAATCGATGGAAATAGACAATAAAAAATTGGAAACGGCATGGGATGCGGGTCCCGACCGCTACATCATAGCGCTGACAGATGCCTATTTGGAAATGGTCGGCGGCAGCCTGACGCCAGAGACAATGGAGCGTCTGACAGCCGACCAACATACACTGCTTGCCTATCGCATCCTGCTGGATGAGGTGTGTGAGGGAGGTTTCATCCAGTTGATACAAAACGGCTACGGTCCCTATGTGCTGGGAGGCCCCTTTCCGATGATGATGAAGAAAGAATGGGGATTCGTGGAATTTGGCAAGTTCATGTATGAAGTACGGAAAGAATACAACCGCAACCGCGATGCCCTGGAGGCAGACCTCGACGAAGAGCAGTTCATGGCCCTCTACGAGCAGCAAGACGCAATGAACAACCTGGGCGACGACTTTCTCGACGAATGGGAGGAGACTATGACCCCTGCCATTGCGAACTATGTGAGGGAACACCAAGAGAGATTTTTGTGATAAAGAAGACGAGACAAGTGAATAGTTTATTTACTCCGGCGATGGAAATGAAGTAATGAGGAAATAATAAGTTGTCTTGATTTCATGAGGGCAAGAAGACAAGAAGATAGATTATAGATTATTGATTAAAAGAGGAAAGCGAATCAACTAATTTATTCAACCTCACACAGAGATTATCAAGAGAATCAAAATCGAAGAAAAATGGCAAAGAAACAACAAACATACAAATCGAAAGTAAACATAAAGAACAAACGCGCAGAATTTGAGTACATTCTGGTAGACACGTATACCGCCGGCATCGTGCTGACCGGCACGGAGATCAAATCCATCCGTAGCGGCAAGGCCAGTCTGGTGGACACTTACTGCTATTTCGCGAACGGCGAGTTGTGGGTGAAGAACATGCACATCTCACAGTACAGCTATGGCTCATACAACAACCACGTGGAACGTCGCGAACGCAAGCTGCTGCTCAACAAGAAAGAGCTTCGTAGCCTGGCCCAGGACATCAAATCGCCAGGCTACACCATCGTGCCCGTGCTGCTGCACATCAACGAAAAAGGCTTCGCCAAACTCGACATCGCACTGGCAAAGGGAAAGAAAGAGTACGACAAACGCCAAACCCTGAAAGAGAAGGAAGACCGCCGCGAGATGGACCGAGTGTACAAAGCGCTATTGTGATTTACTATTTACTATTTATTTCATGAACTTTGTCACGACTCAACATAGCTCAAGCAAGCTTGGCTATGTATTCGCTGCTCCAAAGTTTTCCGATTTATTTGGTAATTTTAGAATTTTATAATTTCCATGCGGATGGATTTCACACCGAACATAATATTTTAGAGACGAGGAACATATGGGAAAGATTGAGGATATCATCAAAGAACGGATACTGATCCTGGACGGCGCGATGGGAACAATGCTTCAGTCGTACGGGCTTGAAGAAGCAGACTTTCGCGGGGAGCGGTTCAAGGATGTGCCCGGCCTGATGAAAGGAAACAACGACGTGCTTAACCTGACGCGTCCCGACGTGGTGGAAGAAGTCCACCGCCGCTATCTTGACGCTGGCGCCGACATCATCGAGACGAACACCTTCTCCAGCCAGCGCATCTCCATGTCGGACTATCACATGGAGAATTACTGCGTCGACATCATCGACGCAGGCTGCCGTATTGCCCGCACACTGGCCGACGAATATACGGAAGCCAATCCTGACAAGCCCCGCTTCGTAGCCGGATCCATCGGTCCCACGAACAAAAGCTGCAGCATCAGTCCCGACGTGAACGACCCCTCGATGCGCAACCTGACATTCGACGAACTGAGCACGGCCTATGAAGAGCAAATCACCGCCCTGCTGGATGGCGGCGTTGACCTCTTACTGTTTGAGACCATCTTCGACACGCTGAACTGCAAGGCAGGGCTCTACGCCGCCGGCCAAGCCATGAAGAAGTGCGGGAAAGAAGTACCTGTGATGTTGAGCGTGACCGTGAGCGACGCAGGAGGTCGCACCCTCTCCGGACAGACCCTCGACGCCTTTTTGGCCAGCGTAAGCCACGCACACTTGTTCTCCGTTGGCCTGAACTGCTCGTTCGGCGCAAAGCAGATGTTTCCGTTCCTCAAGGATTTGGCAAAGAAAGCCCCTTACTATATCAGCGTCTATCCTAATGCCGGGCTACCCAACTCACTGGGTCTCTATGACCAGACCCCCGATGAGATGGCTGAGGAGATGAAAGCCTACGTAGATGCCGGCATCGTCAATATCATCGGAGGATGCTGCGGCACCACCGACACATTCATATCAAAATTCCAGTCGCTGGTGAGACAATCCGATGGCACCTACATATCTCCACGCATACTGCCGGCACCCAGCCTGCATCTTCAGCTCTCGGGTCTGGAGTTGCTCGACGTGACCCCCTCCAGCAACTTCATCAACATCGGAGAGCGCTGCAATGTGGCCGGATCCAGAAAATTCCTCCGTCTGATCAAAGAGCAGCAATACGATGAGGCCCTGTCGATAGCCCGCAAGCAAGTGGAGGACGGAGCACTCGTGCTCGACATCAACATGGACGACGGCCTGCTCGACGCCCGCAAGGAGATGACCACCTTCCTCAACCTGTTGATGTCCGACCCCGACATCTCCCGAGTTCCGGTGATGATAGACTCTTCAGACTGGGAAGTGATACGGGCAGGACTGAAATGCGTTCAAGGCAAGAGCATCGTCAACTCCATATCCCTGAAAGAAGGCAAAGACATATTCGTGGAGCATGCCAAGGAAATCAAGCAGATGGGTGCTGCCGTCATCGTCATGGCCTTCGACGAGGAGGGACAGGCCACCAGTTACGACCGCAAGGTGGAGATATGCCGGCGAAGCTACGAGATACTGGTGAAAGAAGTGGGATTCTCCCCTTCCGACATCATCTTCGACCCCAACGTACTGGCCGTGGCCACAGGAATTGAGGAGCACAACAACTACGGTCTGGACTTCATCCGCGCCACGGAATGGATCCGCACCCACTTACCCGGTGCTCATGTAAGCGGCGGCGTAAGTAACCTCTCGTTCTCCTTCCGAGGCAACAACTACCTTCGCGAGGCGATGCATGCCGTGTTCCTCTACCACACCATCCAAGCCGGCCAGGACATGGGTATCGTCAATCCAGCCACCAAGGTGCTCTACTCCGACATTCCTGCCGACGTGCTGACCGCCATCGACGACGTGTTGCTGAACCGTCGCAACGATGCCACAGAGCGTCTCGTGGAACTGGCAGAGCGTATAAAGAATGAGCAGCAAGACGTCAAGGCAGAATCCCGCGAAGAGGACTGGCGTATAGGCACAAGCGTTGAGGAGCGCCTTCAGACGGCGATGGTGAAAGGCAATAAAGACTATCTGGAAGCCGACCTAAAGGAGGCGTTGGAAAAATACGGAGATGCCGTCCAGATTATCGAAGGCCCGCTGATGCAAGGCATGAACCAGGTGGGCGAACTCTTCGGCAGCGGAAAAATGCTTCTTCCGCAAGTGGTCAAGACAGCCCGTACGATGAAATCAGCCGTCTCAATCCTCCAGCCCCACATAGAAGCAAGCCGCCAGCCAGGCAGCACGGGCAAGGCAGGAAAAATCCTGCTCGCCACCGTGAAAGGTGATGTCCATGACATCGGCAAGAACATCGTGGGGCTCGTCCTCTCTTGCAACAACTACGAGGTAATCGACCTGGGCGTGATGGTGCCAGCAGAGGAGATTGTCCGTCAGGCAAAACTTCACAACGTAGACATTATCGGCCTGAGCGGACTTATCACCCCTTCGCTCGAGGAGATGGTCAATGTGGCCCGCGAGTTGCAGTCGCAGGGTCTCGACATACCACTGATGATTGGAGGAGCAACCACAAGTGAGCTTCACACTGCCCTCAAAATATCTCCAGTTTACCATGCCCCCATCCTCTGGATGAAAGACGCCTCTCAGAACGTGCTTGCTGCAGGCAGGCTGATGGGCAACGACAGACCAGCCGTTATCGAGGAACTGAATGCACGCAACCAAGCCCTTCAGGAATCCCATGACCAAGGCCGTCTGGACTCAAAGTCTCTCAGTCTGGAAGAAGCACGAAAACGGAGGTATCGAAACGGAGGTATGTAAACACAAATACCGGTTATCATTATTCCAGATAAAAATATGAAACGATTCAAGTCCATGTACAATAAACTGACACTTATCCTCTTGTTCATCATGCCGATGAGCCTTTTCAGCCAGGAGTCCATCTCTTATACAGCCAAGGACGTTCTCAAGTCCATGCCCTCCGATATAATTCCCTTGCTGACCCACAACAACGTGCTCGACATGCTGGACTTCAAGGAAGCCAATCAGAAGCCAGAAGTGACAAACCGTCTCAACGGTAAGAGCGAGCTAACCAAGCTGACCCAGACATCCGCATCCATACGTCTGACCTCAATGTCCCACATAGATTTTCATCTTCTTCCGAAAGCCAAAGACGATTATCTGATCTACATGGTCACAACGAATGAGACCTCTGACTCCTTGGCCGACAGCGAGGTGACCGTCTACAACAGTTCATGGCAACTTGCAGGCGAAAAACATCAATTACACCCTGGCAGCCCGGCTCACTTCCATTCAGTAGAGATTGACCCTTCCACCTCACGAATTACTATTCAAGTTAGAAAAAAGCCACTTCTTTTTGAAGGAGAAGAAGCAGATGCCTATTCCTCCTTTGTTTCAGAAAAACAAGGTAAATGGGATTCATCTCAGGGAATATTTCTGTTTTCGGAGTGAAAGTTATCTAAAAAATGAACCATCAAAATCAATAAAACACAATGGAGCAAAGTAATTTTTATGAATTATGCGGCATTTTGGCCAGCGTCTGCATGATATTGGGTTATCTTCCCCAGTCAATAAAAACCATCCGTACGAGAAACACAGACGGTATTGCCCTTCCAACCTTCCTGATGATGGGAGTAGGCGGCACATTCTTCATGCTCCAGGGTTTGCTTCACCAGCCAGACATCATTTGGTCATTGTTTTTGACAAATCTGGTTACCACTATCTGCTGTATCATCATCTTTGGGATAAAAATCTACAATGATTATATAAAAAAACAAGACAAGGCAATAAAATGTGAAAAATAAATGCTAACTTTGCATTTTGAAAGAGAGAAAAATTTTTCACGATTTATAACTAAATTATTATGGTAAATTACAAAGATTTAGGTCTTGTGAACACCCGTGATATGTTCGCAAGAGCCATTGCAGGAGGCTACGCAATTCCAGCCTTCAACTTCAACACAATGGAGCAGATGCAGGCCATCGTAATGGCTGCTGTTGAGACCAAGTCACCTGTAATCATGCAGGTATCCAAAGGTGCACGTAACTATGCCAACGCAACAATTCTTCGTTACATGGCAGAGGGCGCCGTTGCCTACGCAAAGGAGCTTGGCTGCGAGCATCCTGAAATCGTTCTTCACCTTGACCATGGTGACAGCTTTGAGATTTGCAAGGACTGCATCGACATGGGCTTCTCTTCAGTGATGTTCGACGGAAGCTCCCTTCCTTACGAGGAGAACATCGCCATCACAAAGAAGGTGGTAGAGTACGCTCACAAGTATGACGTGACCGTAGAGGCAGAGCTCGGTGTTCTCGCTGGTGTTGAGGACGAAGTGGTTGCAGCAGAGTCTCACTATACTAAGCCTGAGGAGGTGATAGACTTCACCACCAAGAGCGGCTGCGACTCTCTTGCCATCTCTATCGGTACCAGCCACGGTGCTTACAAGTTCACTCCTGAGCAGTGCACCCGCGACCCCAAGACCGGTCTTCTCGTGCCTCCTCCACTCGCATTCGACGTTCTCGAGGAGATTGAGAAGAAGCTCCCTGGATTCCCTATCGTTCTCCACGGCTCAAGCTCCGTTCCTCAGGACGAGGTAGCAACCATCAACGCGTTCGGTGGCAAGCTTCCTGACGCAATCGGTATTCCAGAGGACCAGCTCCGCAAAGCAGCAAAGTCAGCCGTTTGCAAGATCAACATCGACTCAGACTCTCGTCTTGCCATGACTGCAGCTATCCGCAAGCACCTGGCAGAGCACCCCGACCACTTCGACCCTCGCCAGTATCTGAAACCTGCCCGCGAGAACATGAAGAAGATGTACATCCACAAGATTGTGAATGTGCTTGGTTCCGACGGCAAACTTGCACAGTGTTAATCCACAAATACAATCATCACAAAAAACGGATGCGTCAAAAAAAAGACGCATCCGTTTTTTTCTGTTCCCGCTCCATGGGCTTGCCATGCGTCCCCAAGACCCTTTTATTCATATAGTTTCTTGAAGTCGGCTGCGGAATAGTTGTCCAAGTTCTTGTCGGAAAGGTCGTAGAGTATGACTTCGCGGTTGGCAGCAGGCAGTGCATCCTCCACCGCCTGCTTGGCCTGGAGGATTTCGTAAGTTTCAGCCCGGTAGTTGACGAGTGTTTCGCCCGGCATAGTGGGATATTCCCCATCGAAATGCTGGATGCCGACAAAATGTTTACCACGGAACAGCACGTTCCACGAGAATACAGGATAAGCGGCAGAAAGTTGGAGTGGATAATTTCCTGCACTCCTGAGGTATGGCCTCACGTCCTTGACATCAAGAATCGGGTTACTACATTCAGGGTCGGTCACGTCGCCGGTGTTGTACACCATGAGTATGCCTCGGTCAACCGGAGGCGTCATCATGCTGAGCTGATGGAGGCGTATGGTGACCGAGAGTTGTTTTCCCTTAGCTTTTAACAGTCCTCCGACTTCCTCAAGGAAATGAAAGTAGTTGTCCTGCGTGCGAGCTGTCCAGTCGCAGTCGATTTGAATTTCGCGGACATTCGGCAGTTCGTGTGTGGAGCACATTTTCAAAATTCTGTCCACGACTCTGTGGGGAAGCTCATCCTTCCTCACCGCCATACATTCGTTCATGATAAATACCGTAGGCACGACCTCAATGTCCTTCGGGACAGTGTCTTGAAATTCGATGGTGGCATTGGGCATGGGGCCGTTGTCGGTCATGACGACATCGAAAAAACGTATATACAGACGGCGGATATAGTTGTCGCGGATGAAATCAGTCTTTTTTTCAGACCATTGGAAGGAAGTTGTCCAATAGTATGCACTGTGTATGCGTTCCTGCTCTGTGGCTGTGGAGCAAGAAAGGGCAAGCAGGCATAAAAAACAGATATAGAGTTTCGGATGCATAAAGCTGTCAAAGTAAAAGAATCACAAAAATCGGAAAAAACAGGGAGAAAACAAAAATAAATGGGAAAAAATCGGAAAAATTAACAAAAAAGTGTTATATTTGCGATTTATAAGCAATCAAAAGAGAAAATGAGAAATACAACACTTATATTCAGATTATCACTGTTGTTCCTGTTGGTGACATTAAGCTCCTCAGCCTATGGAGGAGAGAAAACCGTGGAATGGACTGCCTCGGAAGCCGGCTATGGAAATTCCGAGAAGCTGGACGAAGTGACGGCAACCATAGACGAAACCACCAGTGTGATATTCTACACGGGTAGCGGCAGCAACCAGCCTGCCTATTACGACAGCGGCACGTCTATACGTCTTTATGCAGGCAACAGCATGAAAGTACGAGGCGAAGGCATCATCGGCATCACCTTGACCTTCGGCAGTGGCGACAAGACGAACGGAATCACGGCAAACTGCGGCACATACACCCCTGAGGGTATATGGACAGGCAAGTCGAACGTAGTGACCTTCACCGTCGAAGGCTCGTCGGGCCATCGCAGAATCGCCGGAATAGCCGTGACCTATGAGACGGACGACCCGGACAACCCGGACGACCATGATAAACCGGACACACTCCAGACTGTCTACAGCATCCAGGAATTCAAGTCGCTGAGTGAGGGGACAAGTGCCCAGCTCTATCTGTCAGACGCGATGAACGCCCGCGTGATACACAAAAGCACCGGCGAAGTGTATCTCCGCGACAAGAGCGGCGCGATATGCCTGACCCTCGCCGACACGCTCTACAACCCCATACCAGCCCACAACCAGCACGTGGCCGGCTACATGACAGGCCGCTACGAGACAGAGCAGGGATTACCGTTGTTTGTTGCCACAGACCTGACCGAAACCGAATACATGCTTTTTGCAGATCAGGTGAGCGAGCCCGACACAAAGCCGGAAGAAATAGACGTGGAGGAATTCGGCGCCTACTATGCTGACTGGGTGACGCTGACAGGCATGCATGTGAGCCACGACGGAGACGACGTGACCATCGACTACGACGACATGTACTTCAGTGTGGTCAACCGCTTCGGCTTAGGAGAGGACGACCTCTACTCCACCCCACCCGACGGATCGACCGTAAACATCACGGGCATAGCCATCCCGAGCGACACCACCGAGCAGATTGCGCCTATATACATCGACCCTTATCTCCCGATAGAGGTGACAGAGCTGCCCCCTTCACACAAGAAGGGAGACGTGAACGAAGACGGTAAGGTGGACATCAGCGACATCGTGGCCGTGATAAACCAAATAGCCGGCACAGCCACCTACCGCTACGCCGACGTAAACGAGGACAACAAGGTGGACATCAGCGACATCGTGGCTGTGATCAACATCATCGCTGAAGGCGACACCACATCTACGAATGTAGCCGGCCGAAAGGAAGCTGTCCAGGAAGTGGTGAAGACCGTGGAGCCCGCAGGTCCGCCAGCCGACCCCACATTCAAGTCGCTGACCATCTACTTCGTGAACGGAACTACCGTGACGCTGACCATCGACCAGATAGAGAGCATCACCTACATCCCTGACATCGGCATGAAGATTCACCTGTCGGGCACGGGCTTATGCCTCGACTTCCTGTATTCGCAGATTGTGAAGATAGAATACGTGTATGAGGAGGAAATTCAGGAAGACGATAATGCCAATGCCAACTGGAAGGAGTTCGACTTGAGCTCCACCGTGAGCGGAAACCTTCGTTATGCCTACCGTCTAGAATACCCCCACCTGAACAGTAACCAGTATTCCGCCTCAAACACAGGCGGGAACCAGGTGGTGGTGAAAGAGACGAGCGACTACGGTATCACGTTCTCCTTGGAGTGGGACAATGCCCAGATAGCCAACCGTTGGACCTGCTACACGCTTCATGCCAGGAACCTGCAACAGATCGTGAAGCGTAACGACTCGTTCAAGGCCGACCCCGATGTGGCCAATAGTGCCCAGCTAGGGGACTACTCCAGCAGTGGCTACTCCCGTGGGCACCTCTGCCCCTCAGCCGACCGTCTTTGCTCGCGCGAGCAGAACTCCCAGACCTTCTTCCTGACGAACATGCAGCCTCAGTGGCAGTCGCATAACGGCGGACTATGGGGACGAATGGAAGACATGGTACGCGATTGGGCCGGCGACTGCGACACGCTGTACGTGGTGAAGGCAGCCACCATCGGAGACGTGACCCTCGACGGAAAGGTGACGGACGGCATCTACAGTTTCAAATGCAACGGCCGACTGCCAGTACCACGCTATTTCTACATGGCCGTGCTGGCCTATAGCCGCCAGACAGACTCCTACGAGGCCATCGGCCTGTGGACCGTTCATGAGAACGCCAACGACTCCAACAAGAACTACGGTGACTATGCCATCACGATTGACGAGCTGGAGCGCAGGACTGGAATCGACTTCTTCTGCAACCTGCCCGACCATATGGAAAACAAAGTGGAATCGACGCTCAACCTCTCGTATTGGGGAATATCGAAATCCTCGGGAAAGTAGAGACGCACCGTGGTGCGTCTTGTAACTTTGCATCACATAACGCATAACATAAAATTCAACATAATAATGGAAAGAGAAAAAACACCGGTGTTGTTGCTGACAGGATACCTCGGAAGCGGTAAGACAACACTGCTGAACCGTATCCTGTCGAACGAGAAAGGAATAAAATTTGCCGTCATCGTGAACGACATCGGGGAAGTGAATATCGACGCCAGGCTGATAGAGCAGAACGACGTGGTGTACTCACAGGACGGCAGTCTCGTACCGCTTCAGAACGGATGTATCTGCTGCACGCTTCAGACAGACCTGATCAAGCAATTAAGCGACTTGATTGCCATGAAGAAATTCGATTATATCGTGATAGAGGCAAGTGGCATCTGCGAGCCGGCACCAATCGCCCAGACCATCTGCTCGATTCCCCAGATTCAGGATCCTCAGACTTATGATGCCGACGGCATTCCCGTGCTTGACTGCATCGTGACCGTGGTGGACGCCCTGCGCATGAAAGACGAGTTCGGCTCGGGCATGGACCTGCTGAAGAAGAACATAGGCGATGAGGACATTGAGAACTTGGTGATACAGCAGATTGAGTTCTGCAACATCGTATTGCTGAACAAGGCTGCAGAAGTGGAGCCAGGCGAACTGCGCCGCATTCGTGAGATTGTTCACGCCCTCCAGCCCAAGGCCGAGATTATAGATTGTAACTATGGCGACGTGCCGTTCGAGAAGATTCTGAACACGGGGATGTTCGACTTCATGAAAGTGGCCACATCCGCCGCTTGGATTGAGAAAGTGGAAGGCGAATACGAGGAGGAGGATCTCGACGAAGAGGAACACCATCATCACCATGACGATGATGATGATGATGACGACGAGCATGAGCATCACCACCACCACGACGATGATGATGACGACGATGATGACGAGCATGAGCATCACCACCATCATCATGACGACGACGACGATGATGACGAGCATGAGCATCACCACCACCACCATCATCATCACCACCATCATCACGGTGAGGGCGAAGCTGAGGAATACGGCATCGGTACATTCGTCTACTACCGCCGCCGCCCGTTCGACCTTGGCCGTTTCGACGAGTTTGTGGCACGCAAATGGCCGAAGAGCGTGATCCGTGCCAAAGGCATCTGCTATTTCCGCAATGAGCCAGACACATGCTACGTGTTTGAGCAGGCAGGCAAGCAGGTTGGACTGCGCAATGCCGGCGCTTGGTACGCCACAATGCCGGCCGACGAGCTGGAGACCTTCGTGATGCAACACCCCGACATCATGCGTGACTGGGACGACGAAGTGGGCGACCGCATGCAGAAACTTGTGTTCATCGGTCAGAAAATGGACAAAAAGGAAATCAGCCGTCTGCTCGACGAGTGTCTGTTTTAAAAGTGGAAGTAGAAAAGGAAGAACATAAAAGGCGGGATGCGCGTGTGCGCATCCCGCCTTCAATTAGTACAATTTTCAAAACTATATTTTCAGATTACCATAAAGACATTTTGTTGTTGTCCCCTGTCGGCTCAGCCGGCAAAGGCATTCCGTCGTCCTGACGTCGCGCCTTTGCCACTTATTCTAAAGGGTGCTAAGTATTAATGCGGGAATCCGCCGCCAGGGCCGCCTCCCTGATTGCCTCCACCCATACCGCCTCCCATACCTCCAGAAATGCTTGAGGAAGTGGTGAAGGACGTCAGTGATGAACTGGAAGAGATGATTGGCGCGGCAATGAATCCGAACACCTCGTCTCCTGACACAGCCGAAGCGGTGAGGAAGGAATACGCAGTGTTTGACGAGAACTTGGGCGAGCTCAGCTGTACGGTTGCGTTGTTGTACTGACAAGGCAGCTGCAAGGCAAAGAGAGCCGTGCTGCCATTGCTGACGGCGATATAACTGCCTCCGCTGACAGAGACACCGGACACGGATGCTTTCTGCTGGCTTCCGCTGACGGACTCACCCCCGCCGCCAATACCAATGACGGTGCCGCCATTGACAATGAACTGATACCCCTCTGCCGCGTCTACACCCTCTTCTGGAGCACCGGCCCCGCATCCGATAAGTACGCCACCGTTGACGGTGAGGTTGCCGTTGGAGTCAATGCCGTCGTTGCCTGTGGCATAGCCATATAGGAATCCGTCGTTGATAACCATGTGTGATTTGGAGTTGACAGCGTCGTCCACCGAATAGACGGCCACGGTTCCGCCCTCCTGCGTGTAGGTTCCCTTGGTCTCGATGCCTTCCGAGCCGCTGTCGCCCATGGCGCGGGCCCAGACTGTTCCTCCGCTTACGAGGATATTGCCGTCGGCCTTGATGCCCTTGGCCTTGGAGTCGAGGTTACTGGTGTAGGTGTAAGTCCTGCCTGTGGTGTACACTTTGACAGTTCCTCCGCTGACGGTGAGCGTCTTATCGGTGCTGATGCCCTTTCCGCCTGCCCCGGTGCTCTTGCACAGGAGTTCGCCCCCGGAAATGAGAATATCCTGGTCGGCCCGCACGCCAGCGGCAGCACTGACGTCGTTCTCGTCGGAGTCATACGCTCCTCCACCAGTTGTGATGGCCGTGACCCTTCCACCCTGCATTCGGAAGATGCTGTCGGTCTTGAGTGCTTTGGCTGCAGTAGCGGAAGTCTGGCAGTTGATGACGCCACCGCGTACGAAGATTCCGTCGTTAGTCTTGATGCAATGTCCAGAGGTTGAGCTGACCGTGACGTGACATCCTGGTCGGAAAAGCACGAAATCGTCGCTGACGAGACCATTCTTTCCTTTTGACGTGATGTTAAGTGTGCCGGAACCGGAGAACGTGAGTTTTCCCTCGCTGAAGAATGTGGCTTTCATGTCCTCGTCGCTCCCCGACTGGTCGGGGTAGTCGCCAGATGAGTTGACGGCACCGTCGCAGAGCGAGTTGGTCGTTCCGTCGGTAAGGACAACGAAGGCCCGTTTCCCTTGGTTGTTGATGGCAGCGCCTGTAGGGTTGGTGATGCTGACCCCATTCAGCTCAAGCGCGAACTTCTTATCGCTGTAGATTTTGAACGACCCGTCGGAGGTGGCACCCTTGAGAATGTAGCGCACACCTTTCACCTCACTGGTGACGACGATGTCGGAAGGATTTTCGCCCCTTGTGATACTTACGGCTTCGGTGTCGCCAGAGGTCGTGGCGTTGGTGCCGTCATAAGTGATGCTGACGGTGTAGACCTGTTCGAAGTCGTTCTCAATATAATTTTCATAGAGTTCGTCGGTCTGGTCGGGGATGGTCTCTGTTTCAGCAAGGTCGCTGGTGTCGAATGCGATGTCGAGACTGAGCAGTTCCTTGAGCGATCCGGATGCAGACGTCGATGCGGTGGAGCCGCTTGAACTTGAGCCTGAGCCCGAGGTATTTCCTCCCGTGTTGGCTGGATTTACATAGTCGTCGACATCTTCGTCGGTGGAGCATGCCGTGAAGGCATTCATCAAAGCCATCGTGAATAGGGCATACGCCATTTTCTTCAGATTTTTTGTCATAGTCAGTAGGTTTTATCAGTTAAAAATAAATGTGTAGTTTTGGTAGACTAACGTGAAAATCTGAAGTTTTATTTCATATTGAAATCTGAAATGATGTTAAAAGAGGCTGACGGAGAACAAGATAGGAATTATTGTCATGATTTTTTGAAATATAGACAACGGCAAAAAAAAGGCGCAAGGGTGAGCATCTGAATAAATATCCATTGATTTATCTTGACATGAATGCATTCATCACTCGATACAAGACTGACGACGTGGTGGACATCATTGACGAGGCGATCAGGGAGGACATCTACGAATCATACCCCGACTGCCCAAGAAGCGAGAAGGTATGTTCTCAATAGTGCTTACTGTCGCATTCTCCGTTTTACCGTTATGTAGCAGCATTCCAAAATCAAAATTACACCCCTATAATGAGGCTATGTAGTTGATGACAGCGACGATGTCGGAGATGTCGATATTGTCGTCGCCGTTGACGTTGGCGGTCTGTGTGAAAGTTGTGTCGCCTGCAATGGTGTTGATGATGGCCACGATGTCGCTGATGTCGACCTGTCCGTCAAGGTTGACGTCATAAGTGCTGAACCATCCGTCATTCATCTCGTCGAGCGTGACAACCAATTCATGACTCATGCATTTGCGCCATTCGGCCTTGCTCGTTTTGTCCACGAAATTTCCATTCCACGTCTGATACCATGGCATCCACCACGACCACATAGCCTCGTCTTCCTTTTCTTTGTCGATGTCTGGAATCGGTCCGTTCTCAGAAAGTGCGATGATTTTTCGTCCTGCCGTGAGAGTCTTGAGGTGGTCGAACGATACGTAATTGCTGGAATAATCGAAGTCGGGGTTGTAGATATCGGCCGACACCACGTCGTAATACTGAACTCCCGGATTCCACTGCTGGTCTTTGTCGCCCGCGTTCCACACCCATATCACGTTGTGTACGCCTTTCACGCGGACCATCTCATCGTAAATCAGCCGGTAGAGTTTGATAAATGACGAAGCCCCTTCTCGCCCCCACCAGAACCATCCTCCACTGGCCTCATGGAGCGGCCGGAACACAACTGCGACGTTCTCCTTTTGCAGCTCAAGCAGATAGTCGGCCACCTTGTCGATGTCATGGATGATATATTTATATAATTGTGAGTTCTTGTTCCAGCTTCCATTCGCATTCATCGCGTCCGACACCTTCATGTTGCAGTCGGAGGTGTAGAAGGCATTGGTGTTCCTGCTGGGATCGCGCCAGTGCCAGGTGAATGCCGGGATTCCTCCCCGTCTGTATGTGTCCTTGGCCAGATTGACGCACTCGCGTGTGTATTCCAGGTTCCACGAGTCGTTCTCGTAAGACCCGGTTGCATTCATGAAGTCAAAACCGATCAGTGCGGGGTATTTTCCCGATGCCTGATACACCGCTTTCACGTCGGCCTGGCTTATGACACTGCCGTTAGAGCCCATGAGGTCTCCGGTCATGATTCCCGAAATGGTTTTCTTTCCGAAATTCTCATACAGGAATGTATAGACGAGCCGTGCGGCTGGTGTGGCCTCAGAATCGACGGGAGATTTTGAGATATTGAATTTCAAGGAAGAGTTTTCGGGCACCAGGCGTATATAGTCAATCCGAAACCATGTCCAGTTCGGAGTGATGAGAATGGAATTGGCCCCTGCCTGCATGATATAGGTTCCGACCTCGGACTCTGCCTGTCCGTTGACGGAGAACGTGCCGTTGTTGCCGTTGACGGAGAGATTGACAACCTTTTGCCCGTAGTTCCCGTCGTAGCCGACAAAAATTTTGTATTTCGCCCGCTTGTCGGCAGTAAAGCTGAAAGCGATTGATGCGTTGCTTTCCGTCAGTTCGAGCGCTTTACCTCCAGAGTACTTGCTGTCGGAAATCAGCCTGCAGTTCTTATATTGCGCTTGCTCCGCCTCCATCAGCGTATCGGCAGAGGCGTTGCAGGGAAAAGCGAGAAATGTTGCCAGCATTAGCGGCAGTGTCCAACGGCGTCCTGACAACAGTTCGCAAAGGGGTGTCAAACAGGTAAAGATGTGCATGAGTCTGTCTGTTTTTATAATATTTAGTGAGATAAAAAATAACTTAATTCACCGTCTGTTCCACTTGAATGCCATCCATGGCTGACTATCGTCTTGGCTTCTTGTCTTCTCGTCTTCCTGTCTTCTCGACTTCACCATAACGAGGCAACTTATTTTTTACGGTTACTTAACGATGTCACTGTAGCGCATGAGGTAGGTGTCGTACTGTGTCTTGAAAGGGCAGAACGGAGGTTTCACTTGTTCGGGAGCGAGGAAGAGCCGACTGATGAGTGGAGGCCACTTTCCGTTTTCCATCCTGTAGAGATAGAAGTCGCCTGCCACAGTCCCCACATTGCGTGCGATGACCGGGAATGCGGTCCGCGCGAATTTGGGTCCTTGCCCAGACACAGCTGCGTTGTAGGTGAGGACAATACCGCGGTCGGTCTGTTCGAACGAGATATTACCCTGCCGACAGACGATGAGCAGCCCGTCGCCGTCCTGGTCGGTGAGCAAGGCGGCATCCACCCCCCTCCGGTTTCCCTCGAAGTAGAGGTCTCCGCAAGTCATGTCCCATAATCCGTAGCGGTTGGCACGGTATCGCCCTGGATAGGACGGCATCGGTCCGCCTCCGATCCACTGCACACGGTCGATATCCTGCTTCAGCAGAAAACCGACACCCAGCTCGGAGAGGAAGCGTTCGGTAGAGTCAGGGGTGATGGAGAAACGCACATGCATTGCAGCCCCCTCATCCTCCATGCTGACGGTTGCATCGATGCCCTCCGCTGTTGTAGCTTCGGGGATTTTGAGCAGATAATGCTCCAGTCTGCTGTCTCCCACCTTGATTTTCTCCGCCATCGTGGCTTTTCGGCCGGCACGGACAAGCGGACCTTCCTGAATGGCATCCATCACGTCGGAAGAAGGCTGCGAGAAAGCCACCTTGAGTCGTGCGGTCACGTCGGCCGGATTCACGGGCAGGCTCTGGCGTAGGAAGCAATTACCTTGATTATCATATATCTCACAATGCAGAAGGCAGATACGGTCTGCTTGTGGAGACGAAGGCAGCTGCAGGGCGAATGTCGTCTGTCCGTGAGGTGTACATTCTGGCGAGAAGCGGCCATGAGCGAGAGTGTCCCGGTCCTCGGAATAAGCCCATCGGAAGGTGACGTTATCTTTGAGGTTGATAAAATCAAAGCGGTTGACGAGATGGAGTTTCAGGATGTTGCCGTCAGCCGACAGCACAGAGTCGCAGATGAAAGCCCTGGCATAGTTATGTTGCAGCTCATAATAGTTGGGGAGCGGTGTTCGGTCGGCATAGAGCAATCCGTCCGTTCCCTTGTTTCCGTACATTTCGAATCCTTGGTCCTGAGAGGTGAACACGCGCTCCTCGTATCCGAAGAAATCTCCGCCTGCCCGTTTTCTGTCGGTTTCCGAGAGTGAGTCCGCATGGCTGATTCTGAACGGCATACCTTGGTCCACCCACTCCCACACGCTTCCGCCCGCGATGCCCAGAGTGCGTTCGATGATTTCCCATTGTCGGTCGTGATCCTCAAGGGATATGCCGAGTGTGTGGCAATACTCTGTGAAGATAACGGGGCGGTCGCGGTGCTGATAGAATCCGGCGATTTGTCCGGTAGTGGGATAATGCGGCGCATAAATCGGCGCGTCGGAGGGAAACCCCTTGGGTTTTTCCCCCTCGAAGAACCGGCGGAAATAGCTGCCCACCTGCGGATAGCAATAAGGGCGAGAAGGATCGAGCTTGGTCTTCACGTATTCACCCAGGCTGATGCAGATGTCGGTGAGCGGATTCTCGTTGCCCAGGCTCCAGATGAGTACGCACGGGTGGTTCTTGTCGCGTCGGATGGTGGCCTGTGCCCGCTGCTGAAGTACAGGATAGAACTCAGGCTTGCTGAGGTTCTTGTCGCCAAAACCGAACGGCACTTCGTCGACAACATAGAATCCGAGGGAGTCCGCCAGCTCATAGAAACGTGGCTCACGGGGATAATGCGACGTGCGGATATAGTTGACCGACGCCTCTTTCATCTGCTTCATATCGCGAAGGATGGACGCCTCGTCGATGACTTTTACCGTCTTGGGGTCGGTGGAATGGCAAGTGACTCCACGGAGCTTGATTGGCTGTCCATTGAGTTTCAGCACGTTTCCATCAATAGAGAGTTGTCGGAAACCGAATCTGTGGTGGAACGTCTGGAGTGCCTTGCCTTTGCGGGCGAGCGTCGTACGCAGTGTGTAGAGATAAGGCGTCTCTGCGGTCCATTGTTTTGGTCTCGCCACTTTGTCTGTGCCGACCAGCATTCCCTCCGCATCCAGAATCTCGTGTGTCACAGTGGTGTGGCGGTCGGCATTCTTGACTTCCGTCAACACCTCCACCTCTCCCGTCAGGGCGGCATGGATGGTCAGGTCGGCCATGTGGGTTTCGGGCACCGCCATGAGCGTGACGTCGCGGAAAATCCCATTCGGCGCCCAGTCGTCGTTACAGTCGAAGTCGCTGCCCGGAAACTTGGAGATGACTTTCATCGCCAGCTCCTGCCGGTCAGCCTTGGGATTGAGGAAAGGAGTGATGTCGAAAATAGCGGTGTTGTAGGCCGACCTCCATGAGCCGGCATGCTTGCCGTTGACCCAGAAGTCGTAGCCGTAGAGCACGCCGTCGAAGCAGACGGCCACCCGCTGCCCTTTCCATGCACTCGGGACACTGAATGAAGTGCGGTAGAATCCGGTGAGCGGACGTGCGCTGTCGTAACTCGGCTTGCAGAATCCGTAGGCCTCCCAGCAGCCTGGGACAGGGATTTCCTTCCAGGACTCGTCCGTCTCCGGCACTTCCATCTCCTCTGCGATGCCTTCTTGCACTTTCAGCATCCATGTGCCGTTCAGGCTTTTCTGCATCTTGGGATCCGTCACTCTCAATATGCCGTGGAAAGCATCCTCCACCTGTGCGGCAGCCGCCATCGAGAAGAGCATCGCCCACACCGTCATCATCGTCCTCAGTCTCATAGTTTCTTGTATCTCAAGTCAATTTTCGTGTATTTTCTCTCTTTGGCGTTGTTCCAGTGCTCAAACAGTCCAAGCGGTCGTTCCAAGGGCTTTCCGTCCTGCTTATAGACTGTTCCGCTGGGAGCATTCGGGATGCTGGCCGCCTCGCGCAGATACTCGTCGCAGTAGTTGAGACTTCCGAACTCAGGCCATTCACCGATGATGATGTCCATAGCCACAGCGTCGCAAGCCAGCTCATCCTGAGAGAGGATGACTGAGCAGGCCCAGTCGCCGTTGAAGGGCTCCTTCATCCATTTGGGGTTGGGCGCGCCGTTGACGTCGCGCGATCCGTAGGTTCCGTCGATGAGGAACAGGAGCGTCTTCTGCCCGAGATGCTTATGCGCCATGAAGTCCACGAAGGTCTTGTATCCCGGCTTCCCGTGGCGCTTGTCCTGGCTCACGTTGTTATGGGCGTTCTGCCTCCAAAGCAGGTTGATGTCGGTGGCTCCATACCAGTTCTTTCCTGTCAAGGTCACGCCTGGTCCGGAGTGGGTCTTGAGCAATGCCGAGTTGATGAGATAGTCGGCATCTACGATACATTTTGCCAGTCCGCGGGCCATCTTTCCGTTTTCCTGGGAATAGACAATCTGTTCCGGGTAATATTCACATTTCTCACGGCCGTCTCCCCCTATATTGTCCACGAAGCGGACTTCGGGGAATTCCCTGTGGATTTTGCAGTAGATGCTGTCGGTGATAGCCCTGCTGGGCTCGCAGAGGATGATGTCCTGCTGTCGGATGCCCGCGTCATGCACCATGGAGCGTACGAGAGCCAGGGTGACGAAAGGAGATGAGTTGAGCTCGATGGTGTCGCGGTGCGTGATGGCGTTGTTGAGATTGAGTTTCACGGCTATGGTCTCACCTTTCTTGTATCCGCGTGCGCCTCGTCCATGCTCTTTGTTGAAATACCGGAAGAGGGCATTCCAGGCTTTTCTGGCATTATTCTCACCCGTAAGTTGCACTACCGCCTCCGTGATCATACGGTCGGCCCGTGCCTGGTCGTTCCATCGGTCGTCCACCCACAGTCCGGTCTTTCCGTCCCAACTTGCCACACCCGGCGAATGAATCCATGCCACACGTGCCGGATGGATTCCCCTGCCCTCTCCTATCGGCTCGTTGGGCCCGACAAAGAGTTTCGGAGCCTTTCCGTTGTACTCGCCAAAGAAGAGGCGGTCGCGGTTGACGGCCTCGCTGAGCAGCTGAATGGTGGTAGAGGGGCCGAGATCGGGATTCTTCCATGATTTGAGTTGCCAAACCACCTTTCCCGTCTTGTCCACCTCGATGGCCTGGACAGGAGCATGGAGCGAGTCCATCGGTGTCTTGTTCCATTCGTTATACCAGTTGTTGACGATATGTCCTCCGTCCTTCAGACGTACCGTCTTCTGCGGCTGGGTGACTCCATAGTCGGTGGTATTGAGCTCCCAGACGGTCTCTCCCTGTCGGTTGATTTCCTGAATCTTGCCCTTTCGTCCCGTGACGAGCAAGGTGCCTTTCGGCATTTCCTGCACAGACCAGGGGAGAAATCCGGTCCAGCGGTCCACCTCCTTGCCCTCACTCGTGAACTCATGAATGCAGCCCATCGACATGTTGGCTACGAGAAGTGTGCCTCGGGAGGAAAGGCGTGCGTTTCGGAACTGTCCGTGGACGGATCCTTTCTCCGTGATGGGGAGTTCAAATTCACGTACAATGTGTTTCGAAGGAATTTCCATGACGACCGCCTTTGCAGGCTTTCCATTCTGCACGAACACCACATGGGTGCGTCCAATAGGCTGAAGAGTATGGATTTCCGTGCCTTCAGGTGCTTCGTAGTGCCACAGTGTCTGGCAGTCGTTGAAGTCCTTCCCTGTGGAGATTTCCGCAATTCCGTATTGATGAGCCACGAGGATATGTCCGTCGGAAAGCAATATGGCGTCGCTGATTTCACCACGTCCAAGTTCGTCGCGGTAAGTCCAAGCCAGCTTGCCGTCCTTGACGACGAACATACGCCGTTGCTTGCTCTGTCCAGCATAGAAGAAGTCGTGACGTGCGAGGTCAGAGTCCACAGGCTCCTGTGCCCTCACACCATTCATGGCCGGCCACAATAGTGCCAACAGAAACAGTAGTCTTTTCATGATGCAGTCAGTTTGTAATGTTTATGCAAATTTACAAAAATCTGGCTAATCGGAAAAGAGAAGTCCGAATTTATGTTGAATTTCAGACTTAAACGCAAAAAAGTAATTAAGAAAGTGTAAAAGTGCATCACATGGCCCCCGGCGTTTTGTTCTTTCCTAAATTCACTGGTGAAGGCAGAATATTTTTTCCGTTTACCATCATTTATAATGATTTTATGCATTTTTTGATTGAAACAAAGTTCTACATCAAGAAAAAAAACATAACTTTGCAAAAAAATTATAGAGGTATTAATAAAAAGACTAATCAAAGGATTTCATGAGTAATTTTTCAACGAGAAAAAGCATCCTGCTGACGGCCTTCGCACTGAGCAGCATGACGATGTATGCCCAAAGCAACAAGGCAGACACAACAAGGATAAGCGATGTGGTGGTGACCGGCACCCGCCATGCCGTCGACGTACGCCATCTCCCGTTCACGGTGAACGTGGTGGACCGCAAGACACTGACTGAGAATGAGCAGCCAGCCATCCTCCCCACGCTCACTCAGCAGATTCCCGGCCTGTTCGTCACGGGACGCGGTGTGATGGGCTACGGCGTGAGCGGCGGCGCTGCCGGCGGCATCATGATGCGTGGCGTGAGTGGCGGCACGGGCCAGATGATGGTGCTCATCGACGGCCACCCCCAATATAACGGCATCTACGGCCACCCCATCGCCGACAGCTACCAGACGATGATGGCCGAGCGTGTGGAGGTGCTTCGCGGACCGGCATCGATGCTTTATGGCTCGAACGCGATGGGCGGCGTAATCAATATCGTGACACGCGGCATGAAGCACGACGGCGTGGTGACCAACCTGAACGTTGGAGCCGGCAGCTATGGCACATTCCAGGCTGAGGCCGCCAACCAGCTGAAGAGCGGACGGTTCTCGTCCACCATCGCCGCCCAGTACAACCGAAGCGACAACCACCGCCAGCGCATGGGCTTTGAGCAGTACGGCGCCCATATGAAACTGGGATACGAGCTTTCGGAGCACTGGAACGCCTTCCTCGACGGCGAAGTGAACCACTTCAACGCCGAGCAACCCGGCAGCAAGACCAGCCCCTTGTTCAGCGCCAAGCAATGGATTACACGCGGGTCGGTATCGGCCGGCGTGGAAAACCACTACGAGAAGACAAGCGGCGGTCTGAGTGTCTACACCAACTTCGGCCGCCACAAGATAGACGACGGAACGGGCGACCTGTCGAAACCGACCGCCCGCTATTTCCGCTCGAAAGACAATCTGGCCGGCGTGTCGTGGTATCAGAGCGCACGCCTGTTTGCAGGCAACCGCACCACCGTGGGTATTGACTACCAGCATATCTATGGCCGTGCCTACTACACCTCGAAAGAGACTGGCAAGACCTTGGAGACGCCCAACAAGCAAAGCGGGAAATCCCACCGCAACGAAGTGGCCGGCTACGTGGACTTCCGCCAGGACCTCACGTCCTGGATGACCGTCGACGCAGGCATCCGCGTCGACCACCACAACATCTCCGGCACGGAATGGATTCCGCAAGCGGGAGTGGTGTTCCGCCCTATGGAGAGCAGTGCGCTGAAAGCGATGGTGAGCAAAGGATTCAGAAATCCCACAATGCGGGAGATGTACCTCTATCCGCCGTCAAACACCGACCTGGAGCCTGAGCGGATGATGAACTACGAGCTGTCGTGGAAACATCAGGTCAGCCGCTTGAACTACGGACTCAACCTCTACTATCTGAAGGGCGACAACATGATCCAGACCCTGATGGGCGAGTCCGGACCTCGCAACGTGAACACAGGCGAAATCGAGAACTACGGCCTGGAACTGGAAGGAAAATACCGCATCAACCGGCACTGGAGCGTCAACACCAACCACAGCTTCCTCCACATGGAGAACAAAATTGTGGCTGCCCCGCAGTACAAGGGGTTCGTAGGCGGAAACTTCACTCAAGGAAAATGGAGCGTAGTGGCCGGCCTTCAGTACATCAACGGTCTCTACACGGCCGTGGGGGAAAACGAGAAGAAGGAGGACTTCTGGCTTCTGAACACGACTGTGAACTACTCCGTCCTCGACAACCTCCGCTTCTGGGTGAAAGGGGAAAACCTGCTGGCTCAGCGGTATGAGATCAATGCCGGCTATCCGATGCCGAAAGCCACGTTCATGGGCGGCGTGAATTTCAGATTTTAAGCACGGATTTCACGGAGTTTTACACTGACGGTATCTATAACTGATTATCTATCAGTACTTTTGTAGTTAAACGATAGAAAAGTGAAGATGTAGATTCTTTGAGCGATAAAAAAGTCGAAGATTTAACATTTTTAACTTTACGAAACCATAAAAAGCATAATAATATGCAGTTCTTGAGCAGTTAATATCTTTGAACGTTTCTGTTATTGTGAGGTAAAACTGCGATAGAATGTCGCAGTTTTACCTTAGAGTTCACCCATCATCACAATGGTTTCTAACCCATTGCCTTTTGTTCTTACATTCTCTTGTGCAAACTCTTCGTCGAAAATGAATACAGAAGGCTTCTTTTCTTCTGGAATGACAGCATCAGAAGTGACAATATAAGGTACAGCCACTTCCCCCTCTTGTGGTTTAGAGTCCTTACCAACCAATTGTCGTATGGCTTTAGCAATGGAGGTTTTTCCACTACCGTTTCGTCCATATATAATACTCAAACACTGATTTGAGTCAAATAAGTCAAGCCCTGAGGATGGTTCAAAATAGCCACCTTCAATCTGTATCTTTTTTAAATTCTCGAACATAGCAAATCAATCGTTTTTTATAGTTCGTACAAATCGTCCAGTTGTATTTCAGATTGAACGTCACCCCAATATTCATTCCGAGTTAGACCATCAGTGGTGACCATGATGGAATGAATGGCTTTCTTTGTGCCTGTTACAGACTGGAATACATTTCGTTTGCGGGTAAGTTCACTTGCATAATCGGAAGTGATGGTGTATGGATTCTTCGAGTATTTCATTTCGCATATATCAATTATTCCATCGCTCCGGTCTATAAGTAGGTCTATCTGAACTCCAGGCCTACCGATGTTCTCATCTGGCAAGCAACGCCATGCATATTCGTTTGTCAGTATTCCGCTGATACCAAGTTTCTTTTTAATCTGGTCAACATGCCATAGGCAAGTGCGCTCAAATGCTAAGCCACACCAAGTGTTATACTTCGGTGTTCCCAACATTGATCGCCAATAGTTTGAGCCTTGACGTACTCCGTCTATGTATTCATAATAGAATAATGTATAATGGTCTATTAGCTGGAAGATGTCCGATTTTGTCCGATACCCCATCATAGTGTAACTACGAATAAAGCCACACCACTCCAAATCTTTCAGAATGTCGGAAAATGCTCCATTGTCTTCAAATTTTCCTGCTGTCAACAACTCTTGTCGTGTCATGCCCATCTTTTTCTTGGCCAATAACTCAATAACGCGAACATATGGTTCTGGCTTTTTGAACAAAGAAGCATATAGCATCTCAAACTCATCATGCAGCTCTCCGTTAGGCGAAAAAATCAGTCTGTCTATCTCGGCAGTTATGCTTGTTCCTTTTTGCAATAAACTCCAATAATATGGTACACCGCCAAATATCATGTAGGCTTCCAGTATCTGTTTGCGGTTCAGCACAAGCCCTCGTGACTGAGCTAACTTTTCGCATAATCCCAAAGGGAATGGATTGAGGGATATACGATGATTCAAGCGATTGTGCAAACCACCTTTATTCTTAATGATTTTCTTGACCATCCATGAAGTACTGCTTCCGCATACCACAAAAACAATATCTTTTCGTGCAGATGCCCATCCGTTCCAAAATGATTCCAACTCTGATAAAAAACCAGAACGTGGAGCATCCATCCATGGAAGCTCGTCAAGGAAAACAACTTTTTTGCCTTCAGGCAGACTCATAATAAATCGTTTGAGTTCACTAAAAGCATCGCCCCAGTTGGTTAGTTCCGGAGTATCTTTCTGCCCATGTTCTTTGAGGGCACGACGGAAGCGTACCAACTGCTTTCTTGCAGTCAAATTTGCAGCACCGGTAAATTGGAAGTCGAATCGGTTTTCAAAGGCTTCTCTGATTAGAAAAGTCTTGCCAACACGACGTCTGCCATAAACTGCAATAAACTGAGAATACTCTTCGTTATGAGCATTCTGTAATATTTGTTTTTCTTTTTCTCGACCAATCAACATGGCATCCATTAATTTTGAATTTCGCCACAAAGATAATACTTTTTTCGTGAGAAAACAAGCGGAAAGATAGAAAAAAGCAAAGATTCCGCTGATTTATTAACGAAATTCCACGTTGGCATGTGATTTTATGTTCAGTTGAATGTTATATGTTACCGAAATGTGCATAACTGGAGAGAAAGAAGGTTGGATTCGATAAAATTTGCGACTCCACAAGACTAATGGAATAATAATTGAAGTTTTATAACAGGTGAAACCATGTATAACAATTCGGGCGGAAACTTGCAAAATATCGCAGTTTCCGCCCGAGATAATTATAATAGAATTGAGTCAAATTCTTATGGCTTGGTTATAATATCCCACAACTCATCGTAGTTCTTTACCACATCGTATGTGACATGGCTGTCAGAGATTGTGGCGAAGTGGCGACTTGCACATTCTATCTTCACACATTCTGCTCGACGATAATCTTTTAGGCTATCTTTGTCGTAGCCTTTCGTTTCAGCCACGAAGTAGATGTGCTTAATGTTGTTTCTCTCATGGAATACCACGGCCCACTCTGGATTATAGTGACCGACAGACGTATTGATATAGAAGCCATTGGGAAGTTTCGTATAGACAGCAACCTCATTACGCGATTCCAACTGATTAGAGAAATCCATCTCAGTGCCTTTTGAGTCAACTACCACAAGGTTATAGAGAGACTTGTGCGACTTCAAGGCATTCACACCCTAGCGACCTTTCAGAGCCGATGCTTCTGTTTATTCATGTAAATCACACAGGTTCCATATTTATCCATTCGCTTTGCTCATCGGTAATTAAATGTTTTGTCTTTAACAACAACCAGCCACGGCCTTAGACCGATGCTATGATTACCACATTCAGCTTCTATACTGCCTCAAAAACTCTATCACAGCCTCATGCTGCCGCTGTTGCTGCACCATCCACTCGTTATAC
>OCTX012268020.1_pt1 | contig 46632 bp, 29 predicted proteins | sample 1539691 | NCBI WGS metagenome assembly OCTX01 (sample SAMN02144231, study PRJEB22623) | gut metagenome | biome: sheep rumen | host: Ovis aries | place: New Zealand
CTGTAACTTCGTTCCAATCGTCATCGTATTCGGTGGTCTCCTTAGAGGTAACGAAGTTGACCTTGGCATTAGTCAGCGTCAGAGTAGCCTTAATCTCGCCAATTTCATCAGAAGTAAACTCCTTGAGTGCCTTGATGTTTGCCAGTTCAGTGGCAGGCTCCTCAGCCTTCGGAGTGAAGACAATCTTAGACACAATGATAGCAGATGAACCAGTAATGGTCACATCACCAGCAGGAACTTCAATCTCTCCAGTTGTCACGTCCAGCTGAGCAGCGTATGGTGCATCTCCGTTATTCTCACGCGAAGACCAATATTCGGTCTGTTCGCCGTTGACGATAAGATAACGCTTAACAGCTGTGGCGGAAGCACTTGAACCTGTGTCGGAGAATTTGACAACAATTGTGCCGGGGACGGTAGTGTTGAACTTCAGTGTGCCTTCCTGAGCAAACCTCTTATTGCTGTTTCTAAAAGGATATTTTCCCTTAAAGGCCAGAGCACTGGCATTAAACGTTGCCTTGTATAAAAGTTGGTCATAATCAGCATAGACAATTTCCTTCTCAGTGTCTGTCATCGTATAATCAACCTTGCCGGAGTATGTAACATCGGTGTCAAAGTCCCAAGAAGTTGCTTCACTGATGGACTGCAAAGTAGTAGGAACAGTTTTAGCAGAATAGTTGACAGTTACACCGGCCGACAAGTCACCAACCTTAGCTGTAATCGTAGCAGTTGAAGCAGTCACGTCAACATTAGAAGAATAGGTAACAGTAAACTCCTGATTAACAGTGCCATCAGCGACGGTAAACGATGTTGGTTCCACACTCAGTCCTGCGAGATTAGGAAGAGTAAGATTGTAGCTACCGTTTGTAAGGTTAGCACCTGTAAGCGTAAATGTAGAACTCTTAGTCAAGACAATAGGACTAAGGTTGAGATCCAAAGTTTTAGGAGACACCGCCAACTGAGGCTCATTGCTGTCAGCTAATGTGACGACAGCAATAAAGCAAACTTGCTTTGTAGAAAAGGTAAATGTAAATGAACCTTTATTAGCGATTTCCTTTTCAATCACTGTCGGTTTAACGTAGTCTTTTAAAGAAGATACCTCATCACTGCACTCTGCACCGTCAAATTCTGACAGCTTACCTGCAGTATCAGCGTTTGTAACCACGTAAAACACAACCTTTGTTGCTTTCCTTCCTTCTGGGCATGTAATAGTATTCTGCGCGCCATTTGAATTCTTCAACGTCTGGTATTCTTTCCCTGAATAAGAAATTTTACCATTACCTTGCGACCATTTCTTTTCGGCATTTCCAGTAATGGCCAAAGTAAAGTCATTAACGGTAATAGAGTTCGCACTCGTACCTGTAAAATAGAGGACGACCTCATCCGCCGCCCGCGCCGTCCCGATGGAGACCAGCGCCAGCATCAATAAAGATAGAATCTTTTTCATACGCATGTTTGTTTTTAGAATTTGTTATAAATGTTGGTTATAGTTATTATTGTTCTCCGCCGCAAAGATAACACTTTTCCGCGAAACGGCCAAGCGTTTGCCGCGCTATTTCACGACAATTTTACGACCGCCGACGACGTAGACGCCGGGCTTGCCGGTCTGACGGACCTCAACGCCGCTGAGGGTGTAGATCTTCTGACCGCCGATGGTGCGGGTGCCGGCCTTGACGCCGGGGATGGCGGTGAGGACATCGAGCACACGGTCGCGACCCTCGACGCCACGGTCGTAAGTCTCGGGCGAGAGTCCGATGACCTGCGGGATGTTACCCTCTTCGTCGGTCAGGTCGAAGGCGGGAATGGCGATATAGGCCAGTCCGGCCGGCACGCTGATGCTCGTCGGTGCGTCGGGGTTGACCATGGTGTCGGTGTTGCCAATCTCGATGAAGGCACCCAGCTCCTCGCTGAAGACGTAGACGTAGGTCACCTCGCCCTTCACCGTGGTACCCTTGTCGCCACTGTACCTGACGAGTGCCTCGGAGGCGAGGTTACGGGCCATGCCGTAGGTCAGCTTGTAGGCGAAGTCGACCTTGCCCTTACCGTAGACGAGGGTGGGCACGCCGTTGATCTGGGCCACGTCGATGAGGGCGTCCTCCTTGGTCATGTCGAGGTAGGTCTTACCGTCGGCAGTGCGCGTCAGGTCCTGGCGCTCGAGCACGATGACGTGGGCACCGGCCTTCAGGGCCTCGTCGCTGAGTACCCAGGGCTGGTTGAGCGAGAGCACCTTGAAGCCGCCCTCCTCAGGCAACTGGGCTGAGGGCGCATCGACGGCCTTGAAGTAGGCATAGAGCCGCTCGCCGCCGTTGACGGTGAAGGTGTAGGGGTTGTCGCGGCTCACCACGTTGCCCATGAAGGGAGCATCCTCCCAATAGGCGAACTCGAAGCCGTCGTTAGGAATGGCACGGAGCGTGACCTGGTCGCCAGGCTCGTTGACCACCTTGTCGATGAAGAACGTGCCGCAGTTGGCGTGCTCCTCGTCCTGCTGATAGGCCATGGCCACCACGGCGCCACGGGTGAAGTAGGCAAAGACGGTGCGCTCCGAGGCTGTAGGCTGTTCGCCCTGCTTAGCCTCGGCCTGTGTGGAATAGACGGGCTTGTCTTCGCTGAGCAGGGTCATGTCGAAGGTCTCGGTCTCGTTGCTGAGCAGCTCGTCCTTGTCGATGTCGAACACGCCGTCGCCGTCGTCGTAGTACCAGCCGCCGAAGCTATAGCCGTCGGCAGGACGTGCAAAGAGGTAGTAGATGGTCATGGGGTAGCCCATGAACTCGGCTACGCTGACGGTCTGCTTGAAGTCGGTGACATCGCGGTACAGCTTGAGTGCGTTCTCGGTAGCCGCCACGGCCACCTTGCCGCCACCTTGGGGTGCCGCCTTTACGGTGATCCAAATGTTAGAATAGCCCTTGAGGGTCATTTCCTGGGCTTTGCCCTTAGCGGGGACGAGAGTCAGCAGAGCCAGCAGCAGTGCTGACAGGGTAATAGTCTTCTTCATACGCTTCTACTTATATTATTCGTTGATATACACTTTCTTGCCGTCCTTGATATAGATGCCCGGCGACAGCGGACGGCGGTCAAGCTGGCGCCCCTGGAGGTCGTAGTATTTACGATTTACGGATTTTCGATTTTCGATTTCAGCTATAGCGACGGTCGAGCCGTAGGGCTGAATGGCAGCGCGGGCGGCATTGACGATGCGACCCGTCTCGGTGTTGAGCAGCAGGGCCACGGCGTAGAGGCAGTCCTTCTGCTGGATAACCTTCTGGTTGAGGGTGGTCACCAGCTGCGTGAAGGTCTGGGGCTGTCCCTTGACCAGCGGCGCTGCAATGCTGCCCTGAATGCCCTGACGGATGCCGAGGGTGTTGACGGGCACGTGGTCGTAGACCATGTCAGTGACGTAGCCGCCTGCGTCGGACCAAGGTTTCATGTCGTCGTCGACATAGGGGGTGGCACCGCCGGCAGTTGAGTAATAGTTCACCTGTGCCCAATCGCGGCCAGAGCCCGTCAGGCCGTCCTCCATGAGGACGAAGGCCAGGCGGTAGGGCGCCGTGGGACTGTCGGTGCCGAAGGTGGTAGTGGCCGTGAAGCGGACGTCCCACTGCTGGGCGTCGGCCCACTCGGCGGTGAGCTCCACCCCAGCCTCGGCGGGCTGGTCGAGCACCGCGGCCACGTCGACGTCGAGACCGTAGTGGTAGGCACCGCGTGTCATCGAACCGCTGTAGGGATCGACCTCCGGTCCGCGGTTGACGGTGCAGGTAGGCACGCCACCCGTCGGAGCGATGTCAGGATAGGCGACGATCTGCATCGGCTCAGTACGCCCCATGCCAGTATGGACGGCAATGATGATGCAGCGGTCGCCGAACTGCTCGTCCAGTCGCTTGAGACCGACGATACCGCGCGGACAGTAGCCGCACCACGTGCCGGTGTACTCCTCGACGACGGCGCGCCGCTCGAAGGTGAGCGGAGCGGCAGGGTCGCGGTTGACGAAGACGATGTTGACGGTGACGGTGCGCAACTGTGCCGACACACGGATCTCAGCCCGCTGCTCGCCGAACTGCGTAGGCGTGAGGTCGAGCTGGGTGGTGATGGCTCTGCCGGCGGGCACGCTGAACGCTTTGTCGTAGGTATTGCCGCTGACAGCCACGCAGAGGCTGCCCATGCACCACTGCACGAGGCTCGGAGCCAGCGTGCCGGGGCTGAGGGTGAGCGTGGCCGTGCCGCTGACGTCGCTGCCGGTCAGGTTGTGGAGCATCAGTCCGTTGAGGGGGTTGGCGGGCGGGTTGGTCTCGCAGACCATGTCGCCCCAGTCGTCGGTCTCGGCATTGATGGTGACGGTGGCGCCGTCGGCCAGCGGCTGCCCCTTGTAATAGAACTGTAACGGCTGCTGACCCCAGGCCGTGACGGTCAGCACCATAAGGAATAAGGTTGTAAAGACTCTGTTCATATCGCTTGTTTGTTTACTGATTCTTAACTTTCAAATCGACCACCTGCTGCACGCCGGCGTCGGTATAGACAAAGGCCACCACGGCGAGCTGCTCGGGGCGCCACTCAGGCGCAACGGCGACGCTGCGGCTGAGGCGCTGCTCGACGCCGGCGGCCAAGGGCAGCGACTCGCCCCAGAGGCCGTTGATCACCGAGCGCAGCACGTGGTTGTGGACGTAGTCGCGGTTGAGCGAGCCGTCGGGCATGCGCTGCATGGCCGTGATGCCGCTCTCAGTGAGCCACAGCTGCAGACGGGCGTCGGCCATGTCGTCGGCACTGAGAGCTGTCAGGCTGACGGTGAGCTGACGCGACTGCGCATCGAAGGTGGCCGTGCCGCCAAGCCGTAGCACCGACTGGGCGCTGGCCGCCTCGCGGACGGCGGTGGGCCACTGGTCGTAGTTCCTGATGCCGCCCGAGCGGTTGACCATGCCCTTAGGCAGCGTGTTGGCCACGCCCCAGTTCTCGACGTAGGCGTCGCCCTCGGCGGTGCGCAGTCCCAAGGCCGTGGCTGTAGAGTAGCGGGCCAGCGGTCCGCCGTGAATGCCCACGGCGATGACGACCGAGTCGCCATACTGCCGCTGCAGACTGGCTATGGTGTCGGCGGCGACGGGACAGTTGAGGCAGTTCTGGCCGGTAAAGTCCTCGATGAGGACAGCCCGCGCCACGTCGGCCGGCCGGACGTAGATCAGCCGCTCGTCGTCGCTGATGTAGCTACTGCATGAGGAGCAGAGCATGATGAGAAATGCGAAATGAGAAAATTTCATATCCGTATTCGTGGTTCAGAAATTATAGTTGTACGACAGGGTGGCCCCGCTGGTGGCTGGCACGTAGCGGCAGACGCCACCCGAACAGTTGAAGCCCTCGCGGGTACGGCCGTAGCCCACCTGCAGGCGGTGGGCACCGACGTTGTAGGTGACCGAGGCCTGATAGTAGTGATGGTGGGTCTGGCCGACGTTGTACTGGTCGCTGAGGGTGATCATCCAGTGGGGCTGCAGCGACAGTTCGACGAGCCCGAAGGCCCAATCGCCCTGGTCGTCCTGAGTGAAGAGGTACTGGGCCTCGCCTCGCAGCGTCACCTTGGGGCTGACGCGATACTTGGCATCGGCCACGATGATGTCGCTGTGTACCATGCCCCCCTCGCCCTCGACGACGGTCTTGTTGTAACGCTGGTTCATATACATGAGCAACAGCCGCCAGTCGGCACTGAGCCGCTTGTCGGCCTGCAGGTTGAGGTCCTGGTAATAGGTCTGGCCGTCGTTGCGCACATGCGAGAAGTTGGCCTTCAGGGTGGTGCCGTAGCGGCCGCCGAGGGCCGTGCGCCGTGGGAAGGTGTAGCTGCCCTCAGCCTGCCAGGCCCACTCGCCGTCGGGCTGCGTGGCGTAGGGATAGAGTGCGGGCAGCGCGTAGGTATGGTCGAGGGTGAAGGCAGGCAGGTGGTTGATGCGCGACGAGGTGCCGTCGATGGTGCGGCGGCTGCGCATCGACATGTTCTTGCTGCGCTTTCCCTGCAGCAGCAGGCTCATGCCGCGGCGGCTGTAGCTGGCCGACAGCATGGCCACATGGCCACGGTCGTAGCTGTAGGCATTGTCGAAGGTGGGGTCCTGGCTCTTGCCGGCATACTCGGCAAGTATGCTGACCGGCCCTTTCTGCAGGCGTGCCCTGACGTCGAAGGCGTTGACGTAGACGGGCAGGTTCAGACGGTGGGTACGGTCGACGAAGATGTCCTCGTCGTCCTCGTGCTTGTTGACCCAGGAGGCGCCGAGGGTGAGGTAAAGCGGGGCGGAGGAAGAGGCGGTCGATGCGGCGGACGGACGTGGCAGGACCACGTCCCACTCGACGTCGGCACCGGTGATGAGGGCGTCGTTGTGGCTCCAGTAGCGGCGCTGCTTACCTGAGAGGACCTTCATCGTCAGGTGGTCGGTGGGGCGCCACTGCAGCCGTGCGCCCCGCAGGGCATTGTCGATACCGAGCGAGCGCTCCTCGTAGGTACGCAGGATGAAGCCCGAGCCGAACTGTTCGTAGCAGTCGCCCACGGTGAGCTCAAGCGTGCGGTAGTGGCCCTTGACGTAGAAGTGGGGCACGCCCCAGCCGGCGAAGTCGGACTCGAATCCCGGCAGCGGATGGTCCAGATACTCCACGCGGGTGCCGGCGTCGACATAGCGGCTCTGGAGGTTCAGCTCGACGTAGGTGTTGGTCTTGGCCCAGTCGCCGTCGGCCGAGGCGCCGATGTCTTCGTCGTCGCGTGGAATGAGTACGTCACTCTGAATGCTTCCACTCAGAGTGACCTTCTTCTCGTCCTGTGCTGCGGCGGTCAGGCCGACAGCCATGCAGAAGGCTGTCAGAAGTATCTTTCTCATGCTCAACGGCTCAGCTCCCTTACTTTCTCTATCAGTTCTTGTTCGGCACCGTCGGTATAGCCATTATGCTTGTAGGCAATGTTACCCTCGCCGTCGACGATGAGCACAAACGGAATCATCTGCACGCCGAGCGCCCGCTTCAGGTCGCCGTTAGGATCGAGCAGAACGTCGTAGTCCCAGCCGTGGGAAGCTACCAGGGGTGCCACCTTGTTGATGTTCTGTGCCTGGTCGATGCTGACGGCAATGAGTCTGACGCCGGTCTCCTCGCGCCAGTCGTCGTAGACCTCGCTGATAGCGTCGAGCTCGCGGTTGCAGGGCTTGCACCAGGTGGCAAAGAAGTCGATGATGAACGGTCGTCCGCCGTTGGAGAGCGTGTCGGTCTTGACCGACTGGCCGTCGATGGTCTTCAACACAACCGACGGCAGACGCTGTGCGTTGGCAGAGAGTCCGGCCGTCAGGAGCAGTAACAGTAATAAAAACGTTTTTCTCATATTCTCATTCCTCAATTAGTCATTAAGCGATGTCCCCTCAGGGCCCACACGCATGAAGGCGATGCTCGTGAGCTGGATGACGGTGGTGTTAGTGAACGGCGACGCCTGCCTGATGATGAAGCCGTAGAGCGTGTGGCCGGGCCAGTTGTAGGCCGTGGGCTTAGCCTCACAGTAGCCGCTCGTGGGGTTGTAGTTGAGCCTCAGTGCAGCCCCTGAACGGTCAGAGACGCAGAGGGTGTTGTTAGAGTCGTAGAAGTAGCCGGTGTCGGTGACGCTGCTGCCCTGGTAGAGGACGAATCCCGAGGGGATGTAGAGCGTAGCCGAGCCACGGTCGAAGCCTAAGGGGATGTAGGTATTGTCGTAGCGACCCGAGCTGTTGGCCCAGCGCATCAGGATGCTGTCGTTACGCGAGAGGACGTCGAAGCGCGAACCGGTGGGCTGGTTGGTGTTGCCGCCGAAGTAGCCCAGGATGTAGTAGGAGCCCAGGATGTCGTTCTCAAGGTCGTACTGGGCAATGCCGAGGGTGTCGCGAATGCCGGAACACTCAGTGACGACGCGTCCACGGCGCAGGTGGCCGCCCTCGTTGCCATCGACGCTGACCGTCAGGCGTTCGCCCTCGAGCGTGGCGTGCAGCCACAACTGGTCGGTAGCGACGGTCATGGGCAGGTCGTGGGCAATGGTGTAGCTGAACGTCTCGCCGCCGACGGCGACGCCGCGGCTGCTGACGGGCAGACTGCCGAGCACCATGCCGAGCTGCTGGACGGGCAACTGGCGCACGGCCTCGCCGGCCTTGAGCGTCAGTATTGCCGTACGCCCCTCGAAGTCGCCGTTGGTCTGGACGCTGACGGTAACGACACTGCCATTGACGGTGGCCGTACACCAGTCGGCATCGGTGGTGGCGGTGAGAGCGGCACTGCCAACGGCCACCTCGACGGACGACGTGCCGCCGGGGGCAGTGAAGAGCAGGTCGTTGCTGACCACCTGGATGGTGGGTGCACTGGGCACGTGGCCTTTCAGGTCGTCGTCGGCCGAGCAGGCGGTGAGGGCTGCTGCAGCGCAGCAACACAACAGACTGGCGGGGAGGATATGCTTGAGTAGCTTCATAATCTGTTAGGGATTGAGGTTGTTATAGGCGCGTCTTGCGGTTGAGCGACTGAATCTTACGCATCTGGATGGTGCCGTTGGTGAGCCAGGCCGCATCGTCGACGACGCCGGCGGCCAACTGGCCATCCTCATTATAATAAAGGTAGATGAGCACACCACCGTCGCAGTTGAGCGCATTGGGGTTGGTGGGCGTGAAGTTAAACCGCGGGTAGAAGCGGTTGCCGTTCCAGCGGATGGTGAACTGGCCCTCGTCCTCGAGACTGAGATAGCCGTCGGTATAGTCGTAGCAGACCCAGTAGACCTGCTGCCCGTTGAGACTGCCGACGACCTGAGACCCTAAGCGGAGGTCGCCCGTGGCGGCGTCGTAGCGCAGCACGAGGTCGTACTTCGACGAGAGGCCCTGCATCAGGTAAGTGCCCTCCAGACGGTTAGGTGCCAGGTGGACATCGGCCGTGCCGCCCTCGAAGACCAGCGAGTAGTCGCCCTCGTAGCGGGGGTAGTTCATAAACGTGTCGGCATAGGGGATGCCCTGCAGCTGGACGCCCTCGACGCCCTCGTCGGTACAGGTGAGCTGCAGCGTGGTGGTGTCGAAGTCGAACGACTGCACGCTGACGCCACCTAAGCGGAAGGGCCGGTAGAGGCGTATGCCGCGGTCGGTATAGGTGTAGTATACTGACGTGGTATCGCCGGCGGCAGTCACGGTGAGCGAGCGGTGCGAGGGCTCGCACTTAGCACGAAGCTCGACGCCGCCGATAGTACCCATAATGGAGTCGACGAAGTGGTCGTAGATGTCGATGGTACGCCGGGCGTAGTCGTGGGGCGCCTCCTTGAAGCGGCGCAGATACATGGTGTTGTGCGTCTTCTTGCCGTAGAGGGTGATGAGGTCGTCGCCGATGCTGTCGATGACGAACTCAAACTCGCCGCCCTTGGCCTCGTACTCGCCGCTGCTGGGCGTTGAGTAGTAGTGCAGCAGCTCGTTGTAGGTGTCGAAGGTGAGCACCGGCCCGTTGTCGTTGGTCAGCCTGTAGTGCGAGGTGACGGTAGAGTCGGCAATGAGCGAGCAGCCGACGGTGGCCGTGAGCGAGTCGAAGCGCACGGTGTAGACCAGTCCGCCGTACTCCAGCGTGGTCCCGGGGTAGTACTCGAGTTCCCAGCCGTACTCAGCCGAGCGCAGCACGGAGCGCGCACGGTCGATGGTGGACTGCAGGCGGGCCGAGGCTGACTGTGCAAAGACGTCGTCGACCTCGTCGTTGCAGGCGGTGAGCAGGGTGGTGGCTGCGGCTAAGCCACAGCTTACTGATAAGGCGGTGAGGATATGTTTCGTTCTTTTCATCTTCTGTGGGTCAATTCTTTAGGTCCGTCAGGTCGATAAAGCCGGCCATGACCTGCTTCTGCCGCCGCTGGATAGAGGAGCGGAGCCGGTCGAGGTCGATATTGAAGGCGGTGAGCATATAGCTCTTCACGATGTCGAGCTTGGCGGTGATGGAGCGGGCGCCGTCGGTGCCGGCCTCGGCCAGCCAGCCATTCCAGGTCTCCTCGGGGAAGCAGATGTAGGTAGAGAGCATCTCGGCCATGTCTTCCTTGTCAGAGTGCTGGGCGTAGGCGGTGATAAATCCTCGGCGGAGGTAGCCCTGGTCGAAGGGCGACTCGCTCCACTTGTCGGCCACGTAGCCCGAGCCGGTGATGAGCTGGAACTCGGCAGGATAGTCGCGCTGCTGGTTCAGGATGTGGGTAAACTCGTGGTGGATGGTCTTGAGGTAGTACTCGTTCAGGTCGGCGGCACTGTGCAGGTACTGGTTGAGGTAGTTCGTGCCCGAGAGCAGGATCTTGCGCCCGCCCTCAGCGGTACCGAGGATATAGGTGCCGTTGTTGCGGTACTCCCACTCGCCGATGGTGAAGATGAGCTTGGGGAAGTAGGCACGGGTGAAGTCGATGGTACCCACCTCGTCGTAGGCCTCGATACACATATACTTCACCAGGTGGGCCAGCTTGACGGCATCGCCGTAACGCGAGGGCACGGTGTAGTAGTTCTTGTCGCTCTCGTTGTCCTCGAAGCGATACTTGAAACGGATGTTGTATGGGGCCACGTAGTTGCGCTGCAGCCAGTAGTCGAACTCGGTGTAGTCCTGCTGGCCGACGGTGATGACGCTCTCGGCGCTCAGCTCATCGTTGGCGGAGCAGGCGGCGAGGAGGGCGGTGCCTGCGGCAAGACCGCAGGCCACTGTGAATGCGGCGATTTGGGGCTTAAAGGTAATCATATTTCTCATCTTTAACTTCTCATCTCTCACTTATCTCGGGTTGGCCTGGACGCCGGCGGCGCGCACGTTGAACGGAATCTGAAGGGCACGGCGGGGGTCGTCGATGCGCAGCACGTCGAGCAGTTTGGCGGGCTCGCCGGCAGCATTGATTTCGCGGCGCACAATCTCGATGCCGTAACGCTTGACGTCGTACCAGCGCAGTCCGGTCTGCAGAGTCTCTATGCGGCGGAAGCCGAGCACGCACTGCAGCATGGCCTCCTTCATGTCGCCCTCTTCACCGATGTTAAACTTCGGGTTCAGGTGTTTCTTGATGGTCGAGCTGATGCCCTGCTCGTCGCTATAGCTATAGCCAACGCCGTTGTAGAAGTCGGCAATGAGGGCGGGAGTCAGCGTCAGGTCGGTCTGGATGATGTTCTGCATCCACATGGTAAGGTCGGCGGCAGCCTCGTCGTAGCGTCCCAGCAGCGTCAGGGCCTCGGCGCGGTTGAGCAGACACTCGTCGGCGGTGAAGGCGGGATAGACCGTGCGGTAATAGCCCGTTCCGGCGACGGCATCGACATACTCGAAGAGATAGGGCAGCTTGAAGAACACGGTCTTGTCGAGATTGGTGGCGGCATAGGTGTGCATGCCCTGATAATAGGCTGCCGAGCCCCAGATGTTGGCGGCCTCGCCGTCCTCATGGGTGGCCAAGTACTTGCCGTGGGCGTAGCGCGACCAGTAGTTGTAAGGACCAAAGACGATGCCAATGGCCGAATAGCCCGTCAGCAGCAGCAGATTGCTGTTGAGCGAGGCGTCGATATAGTGCTGCGTCAGCGCAGCGAAGGTCTGCGTCATGTCGGCCATCGCACGCCAGTCGCGGAGCATCGCCTGGGGTGCACTGCCCAAGCAGAGGTTGGCATACTGCAGCGCCTTCTCCCACTGCTCGTAGTAGAGGTAGAAGCGGCAGGCGAAGGCGTAGGCGGCCTTCTGGTTGAAGTGGTACTTGGGCACGCTGTAGTCGCTGCCGACAAGCGTAAGTCCCTCGAGCAGGTCGCGCTCAATCTTAGCGTAGACATCGGCCACATTGCCACGTGAGGGGTTGGCAGCAATGTCATCGACAGTATGCTCGAGGTAGACGATGCCGAGGTCGTTCTGGCTCGTCTGGCTGTTATAGGCCTGACAGAAGAGGTTGGCCAGCACGAAATGGCAGTAGGCCCGACAGAGCAGAGCCTCGCCGCGGGCTTGCTGCAGCTTCTTGGTCGTGGGGCCGCCCTGTTCGTCGATGGCCTGCAGGGCCAGGTTTGCCGTGGCGATGGCGGCATAGGTTGACTCCCACACCGTCTCAGTGCTCTCGTTGCTCGACTCGGTGACGTCGCGCCAATTGTAGAGCTGGTCGACGAAGCGCGTGGTGTTGGGGTTGCCCTGGTAGCAGTCGACATTGTCGGACGAGAACTCGGCTGCCAGGATGGGGGCACTGATGGGATAGGCCGTGACGAGCAGCTTGTTCACCTTGTCCTCGGTGGTCAGCTCCATGCGGTTGTCGGGCAGCTCGTCGAGGTAGCTGTCGCAGGAGGTAAGGGTGGCGAGGGCGGCGGCGAAGGGGGCTGTGCCTGCGGCAAAACCGCAGGCCACTGTAAACGCGGCGATTAGTTGCTTATAGGAAATCATATTTCTCATTTCTCATCTTTCGTTTCTCATTTCACATCTCTCAAAGGCCGATGCGGAGTGTACAGGTGAACTGCTTAGGCATGGGCACGGCCACACCGCCGGAGTTGGTGAACTCGGGGTCCTGACCGTTCAGCTTCTTGTCAGAGTAAATCAGGAAGAGGTTGGTGGCCTGGAGTTTCAGCCCGAGGGTGGTGAGCCCGATGTGGCTGATGAGCGACTTGGGGAAGTCGTAGGCCAGCGAAATCTCCTTCATACGGATGAAGTCGCCCTTGGCAATGCGCGCCGTTGAGTAGTTGTAGGCATTGTAGGCGTAGTTCAGGTCGGTGTCGTTGCGGTTCTGTCGCGAACTGGCAATGACGGGGATATCAGTGTAACGCTCGTCGCCGGGTACCATCCAGCGGTTCTTGAACTCCTTGGGCATGGCCGTCAGGTCGTTGTAACGGCTGGAGAATACGGGGTCGAGGCGAATGATATTGCCGAAGGAATAGGTCACGAAGACGTTGAGCGTCAGGTTCTTGTACTTGAAGACGTTGCCCAGCGAGCCCATGTCGGTAGGCTCGGCGCTGCCGCTATACTCGAGGAAGCGCAGCTCGTCGGGCTCTGACTCCTGGAAGTAGATGCCGGTGACGGTGCGCATGCCGTTGTTGACATAGAACGAGGGCAGACCCTCGCTGGTCAGTCCGGCAAACGGTATCGAGAAGATGGAGCGCACGGGGTAGCCTGCCAGCGTGAAGCCGCTGCTGGCCACGAGGTCAATCAGTCGCTCGGCCGACTCGAGCTTGGTCACCTCGTTCGACGTGTGCGAGTAGATGAGCGACGTGGTCCACGAGAAGTCCTTGTTCTTGACGTTGACCGTCGAGAGGCTCACCTCGACACCGCTCGACTCCATCTCGGCCACGTTGGCATACTGGCGTGTGCCAGAGGCATAGCCGGCGGTGAAGGTCGGACCGATGAGGTCGAAGTTCTGACGCTTATACCAGTCGAAGCCCAGGCTGAGCCTGCCGTTGAAGAACGAGGTCTCGAAGCCGAGGTTCAACTCGTGCTTCTTCTCGTAGGTCAGCTCCGGGTTGGCGGGCTGCGTCAGTTCGATGCCGCTCTCCTTGACGCTGGTGAAGGGGCGCCAGGGGTTCGTGGGGCTCAGGATGTTAGTGGAATTGGTGATGCTGGCCGGACCGCGGTCGGCGGTCAGCGAGTAGCTGGCTTTCAGCGTCAGCGCATTGACGGTGGGAGCCAGCAGGCGCTCGAAGAACGGTTCCTCGTGGACGTTCCAGGCTGCCGACACATTCCACGTGGGCAACCAGCGTGCCGAGCGCGAGCGTCCCAGTCTGTTGGTTCCCTCGTAGCGGTAGGTGCCGTTCAGCGTGTAGCGCCCCTTATAAGAATAGGTGGCGTTGGCGAAGAAGGCGGCCGAACGCTCGCGGGTGTTCGAGAGTGTGTAGTAGCTGTTGTTACGCTCAGACATCTGCTTGAATGCCAAATAGTTGAACGAGGCTATCTCGCCGTCGTCGAACAGCAGTCCCCAGTCGCGGTTCCACGTGGCGTGGCGGTTGACGTAGTTCACCTCCATACCGGCGTAGGCGTTGACGATGTGAATGTCGTTGAACACGTCGTTATAGGCTGCCGAGGCCCGGAAGTCGTAGCCGAACATCGAGTTGTCGGTACGCTCCAGGATACCACCCTCGGGCAGCACCGAGACGGGCAGGGCGTAGATGTTGTCGGGGTCGGTGTAGAGATAGCGGTTGGCGCCGCGTATGGTCGAGGTGTCCATGGCGCGGTAGGCCAGAGCCTGGTTTGAGTTGTCGAGGATGTTATGCTCCTGCCTGGTGGCCGAGTACTTCACGGCTCCGAGTGCGGTGAGCTCCACCTTGCGTATGGGCTTGTAGGAGAGCTTGCCCTGCAGACGGAAGTCCGACACGCTGAGGTCGATGTAGTTGTTGTCGAGCTCAGAGAAGATGTTGAACGGGGCGTAGTTGCGCGTGTAGTAGGCGTCAGGGTCGAGGGCGCGGCTGGAGTTCAGAGCGTAGCTGAAGGGGTTGATGTCGAACGAACGGCTGACGGCGCCGGCCACGGGGTCGACCTGTCGCGAGAGCGTACCGGGGGCGTTCTGTCCACGGTAGGAGGCACTGGTGATGACGCCGAAGGTCAGCTTCTTCGAGATGTTGAAGTTGGCATTCATGTTGGCCGTGTAGCGCTCCACCTGGCTCTGCTTCGTCCAGCCCGGGTCGAACATGGCCGAGACAGAGGCGTAATACTGGGCCTTGTCCGTACCGCCCGATATGGAGACAGAGTGGTTGTGCTGTATGGCGTTCGAGAAAAGCAGGTCGAACCAGTCGGTGTTGCGCCACTCGGCAGCGCGCAGATAGGCGGCAATGGCCTCGTCGCTGTTGTCGAGGGCGAAAGTCTTGGTCACGGGGTCGTACTCCGACAGCATCTGGTACATCTTGCCGTAGATACCCGTCTCCGAGGCGTTGGCCGTCTCGGCATAGTTCAGGTAGCCCTTCTGCTGCAGCTCCTGATAGACCGACATCTGGTCCTGCGAGTTCATGATGTTAAACTGGCGGTAGGAGGGTTTCAGGCGCATGGTGTATTCGCCGGTGTAGTTGATGCGCTGCTGTCCGGCGGCACCCTTCTTGGTGGTGACGACGATGACGCCCGCCATGGCGCGAGCACCGTAGATAGAGGTGGCCGAGCCGTCCTTCAGAATCTGGAACGACTCGATGTCGTCGGAGTTCAGACCGGCAATGGCCGAGGAAATGAGCGTGTTGGCGTCGCCAGAGGCGAGGTCGTCGGCCGACACCTCGACGATGTCCTCCATGATGACGCCATCGACCACCCACAGGGGCTTGCTGGAACCATAGATAGAGGTTGCACCGCGGACGCGGATTTTCGGTGCCGCACCGAACGTACCGCTGACGTTCTGCACCGACACACCGGCGGCCCGGCCCTCCAGGGCGCGGCTCATATCGGCCACACCGTCGATCTTGGCCTTCGAGGCGTCAATCTTCGTGGTGGAGCCGGTAAACAGGCGCTTGTCCATCTTCTGCATACCGGTGACGACGACATCGTCGAGCACCTGGCCGTCGGCCTGCAGCTCCACGCGCTTCATGCGCGAGAAGCGGCCCAGGTCGATCTCCTGCGGCGCATAGCCGATGTACGACACGACCACCGTGCCCCGCGTGGCCGGCGTCTGGAATGTGTACTCGCCGTTGATGTCGGTGACGGCACCGGCCGTCTGTCCCTTCAGCTTGATGGTGGCGCCGATGAGGGGCTCGCCGGTTTCGTCGACCACGACGCCGCGCATCTGTTTGTTCTGCGCAACGCGGGTCTGCTGCTCGCGGGTCAGGGCGATGTAGTCGTCCTTGGGCTGAGCCTTCAGGCCGTGGCTGCCCACCATGGCGTTGAGCACGCTGAGGGCGGGCTGGTTTTCGGCCTTGTAGGTGACTTTGAAGTTGACGTCTTCGTAGTTGTATTGTATCTTCAGGTCGGCGAGCTGCTCGATGGTGCGCAGGGCAGCCGAGGCCTCGACACCGTCGAAGTCGACGCTGATGCGCTTGTCTGTCTGGGCAAAGGCTGCCACGTGGAGGGTCAGTCCGAGCAGGGTCAGCAGGAGGTATTGCCTGAGGGTTTGATAATGGGTCATAATCTTGATTGTGAATTTAATAGACGATGAGGGTGTTGCCGCTGATGCGGATCTCGGCGTTAGATATCATGTTGACTTGCTCCACCAGTTGCTCGATGGTCCAGCTACGCTCGCCACGGAAGTGCAGACGGTCGCTGATGTGGCGGTTGTCGCCTATCATGACGTCCATGTTGTACCAGCGGCCCACCTCGATCATGATGTCGCGCACGGTCTGGCCGTCGAAGTAGAAGCGGTTGACGCGCCAGCAGCTCACCTGCTCGACGTCGACACCGATACCGAGGGCCAGCTGGCCGTCGGTACCTACCGTCGCCTGCTGGTTGGGCTGCAACGTCAGCTGGTTTGCGCCGGCAGTCACCTCGACACTGCCTTTGACGAGCGTCACGCAGGGCTGGCTCTCAGCATAGCCGCGTATGTTAAACTCGGTGCCCAGCACGCGGGTCTGCACACCGCCGCAGTCGACGATAAACGGCACGCCGTCGGCATGGGTCACATCGAAGTAGGCCTCGCCCTTGAGCTGCACGCGCCGGGGCTGACCTTCGGGGAAGTCGGTGGGATAGATGAGGCTGCTGCACGCATTGAGCCACACGCGGGTGCCGTCAGGAAGACGCAGCTGGGCCACCTTGCCCTGGGGCACGTTGAGCGTCGACGAGATAATCTCGTAGCAGTCATAGTCGACGGGCGCCAACTCTATCGTGTTGCCGCTGACGTTCACGACCCCATCCGTCTGGGGCTTGACGGCCAGCTCGGCCAGACTCACGGTGTCGCCGGCCGTAGCGATGGTGATGGTCGTGTCGGCATCGGCCACGGCCTGGTAGAGCAGCGCCTCGGAGCCCGAGGGCACCTCGCCGCCACGCTGTGAGGGCAGGGCCAGGTAGACGAGCGCCGCCACACAGGCGGCGGCAGCCACGCCCATCCAGACGTAGCGCCCACGCCGACGCTCATGCGCCTGTCGGAACAGGCTGAATGCGCGACCGGTGTCGCCCGGCTCATGGGCACCCTCAGCCAGCACGCGCTTGGTGCGCATCGCCGTCTGGTAGGCCTCCACAAACTCGTCGTTGGCCAGCCACTCCTCAAGCTCGGCAGGTGTCACCAGCGATGGCCGGGTGGCGGCCTTCAAGGCACGCTCCACCCACACGTCCGGCTGGCTGCCTAACTTGTCGTTGGTAGGATCATTATTCATATAATCGTTCGTTCTTTTATCAGTAGAACGTAAGCCAAGGTCGTTTTATACCTGCCTGTTATGATTATTTAACATCTCGCGCAGTGTACGGAACACCTTCAGCATCTGCTTGCGTACGCTGACGAGCGAGAGTTCCAGGTGGTCGGCAGCCTCCTGGTAGGTCATGCGGCGGAAGTAGCAGCACTCCAGGATGGTGCGCCCCGGCTCGGGCAACTGGCTGACGGCGCGGCGCACGCGGCCGAGGCTCTGCTCGTAGTCGGCCACGTCGGCCGACGTGTCGAACTGCTCGGTGCGCTCCATCAGCTCGGCATAGCTGCGCCGTGAGCGGTCGTGGCGCAGCAGGTCGATGCAGCGGTTGCGCGTCAGCGTGTAGAGCCAGGCCGACGTCGCCATCGGGGCCGCCGAGGGCTCCTTCTGCCACCGCTGCCAGACGGTCTCGAAGACGTCAGAGACCACGTCGCGAGCTTCGTCGTCGCTGTCGAGATAGGTGACGGCAAAGAGGAACAACGGCTCATAGAACTCCCCGTAAAGGCGCTCCATTGCTGTCATTCTATCCGTGTCGCTAAGTCTTCCCATGTTTTCGTCTGTCAGCTATTGCCCTGCAAAATTACAACTTTTTTTTGGTTTTACCCTATGTTTCGCGTCTTTTCTGCCATAATTCCAACGAATTGATGACATTCTGCCATAGCACGTAGCATCCGGCACCCACCGAGGCGACGGGATTCAGGTACATATAAGACACCCAGATGCTCAGCGCCGTGTTCTTCTGGAACAGGGCCTGACCGGCGTTTACCTCCATTCCCGACGTGCCGTCGCCTACCCGTTGCCTTTCTCCGAGCCAGCGGCCCACGGCCCGCCCGACGACAAACTGCACGCCGCAGAGCAACAGCGAGGCGACGGCGATGGCGACGAGGAGTGGCAGTCCGGCGTCGCTGTGTACGATGTTCTTCACGGTGATGCCGGTCGTGATGCTCAGCGAGACGGCCCAGCTGTAGAAGCTCAGGTTGGGCATGGCCACGATGCGCTGCTTCAGGCGAGGCAGGTAGTGCTGCACCAGCCAGCCCAGCACCAGTGGCAACAGCAGTACCGTCGCCACCTTATATAATATAATAAGGAACGCGCTCAGGAAGTCGACGTGGACGGTCTGCTCCAACAGGGGGAAGACCAGGGGTATCAGGACGGCTGAGACCAGCGACGAGATGAGCACGTAGGTGGTCATCGTCGAGATGTTGCCACCCAGTTTGCCTACCACGACGGGCGACGCCGAGGCCGCCGGACCGATGATGCAGGTGAGCAGGGCCTCAAGCAGCAGCTTATGGGTCGGGGCATCACTGGCAAACCAGCAGCCGACGCAGACCAGGGCCACCAGCAGCAACTGGGCCACGAGCACGCCGACGTGCCAGCGGTGGGGGCGCATCTGGTGGAAGTCCACCTTGCAGAACGTGAACAGCAGCGTCAGGAACACCGTCAGGGGAAACAGCGTGTCGAACAGCGGGCCCAGGCGGTTGCCCAGGGCGTCGAGCTGGGGCACGGAGTAGAACGTCAGATAGCTGACCGTGCCGACGGCGATGGCCACCGGCAGCGTCCAGTCCTTGACGAAGCGCAGAAACTTGTTTTCAGTCACTCTTGACATACCGAATAGACATAATTGCGGGCCAGACACTCTACAGTGGTGAACACGCCCCTACCCTCGCCGAGCACCGTCTTCATGTCGTTACGGATGCCCTCGCCAGTCAGTTTCAGCCGGGCCTCCTTCATCGTCCACAGACGGGTGAAGGCCACGTCGGGGCGCTCGGCCTCGGCGATAAGACGAAGTTCGTCGTCGTTCATCGTGTAGCGCGCCAGCGAATCCTTGTATTGGCGTACCGACTCGACATCGATGCCCACGGGGCGGTCGCTGACGACACAGGCCACGGCCTCGCGACAGTGGCTCAGGTTGAAGTGAATCTCCGGGTGGCCGACGATGAAGGGCTTGCCATGCTCGCCGTAGCCGAAGACCGGCGACGCCGTCAGCCCGTACTCCGTGCGCAGCGCCCGCATCAGCAGCAGATAGGCCAGCACGCACGTCCGCCGCCCCTGTTCATGCCTGAAGCGCAGGGCCTGCTCACGCCGCTGCTCAGTAAGCTCAAGAAGGGCCGCGTCGAGGTCGAAGTCGTTGATGTGGTCGTCGATATACACCATTACGGCTGCAAAAATACAAAAAAAGCGTTAAATAATTGTCGCTTTACGAATTTTTCCGTATTTTTGTGGTCGGAATCATCACATTTATCAATTACTAAATACTTAAACAACCCATGGATTACAAGATTATCGACATCGAAGGCGTCGGCGACGTCTATGCAGAGAAGCTGGTAGCAGCAGGTATTAACAAAGTGAGCGAACTGTTGGAGAAGTGCGCTGCACCGAAGGGCCGCAAGGAGCTGGCCGAGGCAACGGGCATTAGCGAGAAACTCATTCTGCGCTGGACGAACCACGCCGACCTGTTCCGCATCAACGGTGTAGGACCGCAGTTTGCCGAACTGCTCGAGAAGGCCGGCGTTGACACCGTCAAGGAGTTCCGCCACCGCGTGGCCGAGAACCTGCAGCCGAAGCTCGAGGAGGTCAATGCCCAGTACAGCATCTGCGGCCGCGTGCCCACCGTCGGCGAGATTCAGAAGATGGTAGACCAGGCCAAGGAGCTGGAGCCGAAGGTGACCTACTAAGCCGCCTGACGAACCCTAACGAGCCGTAACATCGTTGCGCAACGATGTTACGGCTCATTGCATTTTTTCGTAATAAGTTTGGCACTTTCGGAAATATTGCTTATCTTTGCACGCAGTAAGACAAACCAACGAAGAGCTATGATTACCATTGCCAACCCCATCTACGACGTCGTCTTCAAGTACCTGATGGAAGACGAGCGTATCGCGCGTACCATCCTGTCGGCCCTGCTGCGCAAGGAGATCACCCATGTGGAGATGCGCCCCCATGAGTACACCGACGGCAGTACTGACGGCATCACCGTGCAGCGCATTGACTTTGGCGCCACCATCGTCGAGAACGGCAGCGAGAAGCTGATTCTTATCGAGATGCAGAAGACATGGCTCCCGACGGAGCTGCTGCGCTTCAGGCAGTACCTGGCGCGTCAGTACCGTGACACGAAGAACATGACCATAGGCAAGCACAATGAATATGCCCTGCCGATGGTGATGGTCTACCTGCTGGGACACCGCGTGGGCGACATCAACGAACCTGTGATCTACGTGCAGCATGAGGTACACGACTACGACGGCCGTGTGGTGACCGAGGGGCTGCCCGACCCGTTCATCGACAGTCTGACGCACGAGAGCATCATCGTGCAGATACCGTTGCTGCGGGGACAGGTGAACACCCGGCTGGACCGCATACTGAGCATCTTCGACCAGTCGAACAAGGACGGCAGCGACGCTAAGTTGCTGCATATTGACGAGGGAGCCTACGATACCGACGACGCCGACCTGCAGCGCATCCTGCTGCGGCTGACGGGTGCTGCCGCCGACGATGAGTTCCGCCGTAAGATGGACCTGGAGGATGAAATCTTCTCAGAGATCAAGAAGCGCAACATCGAGATTCTTGAGCGTGACCAAAAACTGGCCGAGCAGAAGGCTCAGATTGACGAGCAGAAGACGCAGCTCGACGAGCAGAAGACGCAGCTCGACGAGCAGAAGACGCAGCTCGACGAGCAGAAGACGCAGATTGACGAGCAGAAGACGCAGCTCGACGAGCAGAAGACGCAGCTCGACGAGCAGAAGACGCAGCTACAGCAGAAGGACAGCCTGATTCATGCCTCCGTACGGCTGTTTGCCGACATGGGACTGTCTGCCGAGTCCATCGCCGACAAACTTGACATAAGCATAGACACGATACACCAGATACTGACAGCATCGAGTAAGAGTTGAACACTCAATAGGCCCATCCCGGGCGAACACGAAGAGGGTGTGTCAAAATTTGACACACCCTCCTGATTGCGTTGCTATGGTCGCGGAAGCCTTACTTCACGATGACCTTCTGAGCCTTGCCGCCACGGACGATGATGTTCAGTCCGCGCTGCAGCTTAGCCTGCTTCACACCGCCGATGGTGTAGATGCCGTCGGCGGCGATGGCAGCCGTCTTCACGTCGGCAATACCGTCGGCAACAGGACCTTCCCAGCCCGTGTTGTCGCCCTTGGCAGTGAGCGTCAGCGTCCAGCCGCCGACGGAGTACCAGTTGCCGCCGAAGGTCTTTGCAGTCTTCAGGGCCTCGCTGCCGGCACAGGTACCGATGAGCAGCTGGTGGTTGGTGACGACGACGGTCATCTCCTGATGCTTCCAGCCGCGGCCGATGCCCTCGCCCTCAACGACGTTGGTGTTGTAGATGGCATACTGCTCGTCGGTGTAGTCGCCCGACTCGACAGCCAGCTTGGCAGCCTCCCAGATGGGACCGTGGCTGTCAGAAGCGATGTAGGTGGTATCCTCGCCGGCCTCGTTGTAGCCTGCGTAGTAGTCAAGGGGAATCTCGACGTAGGTGGTATCGGCAGCCGGTGCGTTGAAGATGTAGGCACCCTCGGCCGGTGTGCGGGTGTAGACGCCTACGGTGTAGGTGCCGTTGGGCAGACCGGTGATGAGCTGCGAGGCGATGTAGCCCTTCAGGCCGGCGCTGTTGTAAGAGTCGATGTAGCGGGTCGACGAGCCGTCGAACCACTGTCCGCCGGTGGTGTTGGTGTTACCGTTACCCTTGTCGAAGGTCCAGCCGGTCTCGGCCTCGAGCTTCGGGTTCTTGATGAACGCGGTGTAGTCGGTAGCGTCGGGATCGTCGACGATGTTCTGCTTCTGAGCCAGCTCGACGACGGCGTTCAGGGCCTCAACGTAGGCGTTGACGGTGGCCTGGTCCTTCATCTCGCTGACGAGGTCAGCCTTCTGCTGGCCCATCAGGGTCTCGATGGCAGCCTTAGCCTTCTCAGAGGCGACGAGCGCCGTCTCGGCAGCAGCGTTATAGGCCGGCGTGTAGGTGTTGAGGTAGTTCTTGAGCAGGTTCAGCTTGGCGTCGAAGTCAACGTACGAAGCGGTGTCGCACGTCACCCAGCCCATGACGTAGTCGTAGGCGAACTTCACGATGTCCTCAGCCTCGCCGTAGCCGTCGCCGCCGTTGTCGCGCAGCGTCATCTGCACGGTGGGCAGGGTCTTGCCCTCGATCGTACCGTCAGAGGGGATGCACTCCTCGTACTTGTCGATACTCTTCTGACCCTCGGCCATGGCAGCCTGCAGGCCAGTCAGGCTGGCGATGTAGTCGCTGCCGCCGTTGAACTTGGCGATCGAGTCGTTCAGGGCGGCGCGGTCGCGGGCGAGCTGAATGTTGTTCACCATCTCCTTGGCAGCCTCGACCTTGGCAGCGAGAGCCTTCTCGGCAGCGTCAGCGTCGGCAGCACCCAGATAATAGAGGTGGAAGTTGGTGGCCAGGAACCAGCCTGCCGAGGCGTTGCCGTCGCCGGTGCCCTGGGCACCGATGGTCAGCTTGCCGTCGACGACGAGCACCTTGTCCTCAGCCGACATCGAGACGGTCTCCCACTCGTTGTAGTCCCAGCCCTCGGTGGTCAGCGTGGCGGTAGAGGTCTTCTTCTCGGCGATGCTCTCGGCGAATACGCGCTGCGTGCCGTTAGCATAGCCAGCCTGGGTGATGAGGTCGGCCGACACGGTGTAGTAACCGTTGGGCAGGCCCTCGATGTTCTGAGCCACGGCGATGGTGGTGGTGAAGCCCGAGTTCCAGGCGTTCCAGCAGCTGCGTCCGCGCTGCCAGTTCAGGCGCTGGTCGCCGCCGGTGGCACCGGCCACATACCAGCCCGTGCTGTTCAGGTCGGCGCTGCTGGCGCTGCCCTCAGTGTAGCGGTTGGTGCCGTCTTCGTTCACGGTGTTACCGGGGAATACCCACTCGCCGTCCTCGTTGGTAGGCTCGGCGGCAGCATCGATGAACCAGGGGTTCTGGATGAAGATGGTGAAGTCGGCGGGACTGTCAACCGAAGCGGTGGCAGCCTGGCTCAGGTAGTAAGCCTTGATGGCCTCGTTGGCCTCGGCCACACCGCCGATGATGAACTCGGGTATGTTGCCCTCCAGGTCGGTGTTCTCCTTGTAGCCGAGAATCTTCTGGTAGGCAGCCTCCAGTTCGGCCTTGCCGGGATAGTCGGTCGTCTGCAGCAGGTTGTCGATCTTGGCCAGGGCAGCGTCGAGATTGGGAGCGGCAGCGATAGCGTCGCGGAAGACGACCATGTCCTTGTCGGCCTTCTCGATGGCAGCCAGCACCTCCTCGACAGTGCCGAGACCGGCGTCGCCGAGCTCCATGCCGTAGTCCTCAATATAGGCTGAGAGGGCTGAGTAGCCAATGCCGGAAGCCGTGCCGGCCAGGTCCTGACACTCGTACGACAGGGCCGTTGCCAGCTCCTCGGGGTCGGCCTCGCCGATCTTGTAGAGCTTGATGGCGTCGATCAGGAGGAACGGATTGACGTTAGAGGAGCCCGAAGCCTCGAAACCGAACTGCATGGTGAACTCCGACGTCGGGGTGAACTCGATGGTATGCTGAGTCCACTCGGTGTCGCTGAAGCCCGTCTCGTCCTCCCACGTGTCCTTACGGCAGACGACCTTCGAGAGGTTCTTGCCGTTGGTACCGTTGGGGTTGATGTTGATGGCCCAGTACTCTAAGCGATACTGTGCGCACGGCAGGCTGACCACCTGCTTGTAGACGGCGCGGGCACCCCAGCCAGCACGCAGGTAGAGCGCACCGACGTTGTCGTCGCCGGCATCAGCGGCGGGCTTTTCGGGAACCGTCAGGAATGAGCCGTTGTTGTCGTCGGCAATAGGAATAGCCTGGGCTTCAAGTCCGTAAGGCACCGTGCCGAAGTACACCCATTCGGGTGTCTGGTCCTTCGTGTCGAAAGGCGGTTCCGTCCGCTTGTTTGACTCGATGTCCCACCCTTTGATGTGGCCGATGAAGCCGTTCCACGAGTAGGTAACGTCGGTACGCTTCCAGTTGCCATTACCGGAAGTCTTTGACGACGAATAGACGGAGTTGTCGGCAGCCTGGAAGGCAATGCTTCGGCCCGACAACGAAACCGTGTTGCTGATGATTTCTTTCGTCGAACCGTTGATCTGCCACGTCAGGTCCTCGTCGAAACCGGCATTCTGGATGTAGTGTGTCACATCCTCTTCCTGGGCCACTGACGGCACAGCCATACAAGCGCCCAATGCAAAAAGTAGAAGTTTCTTCATTTGCGTAAAAATTAGTAAAGTTAGTATAAAACGCCGCAAAGATACGATTTTTTTCCGAAAGCACCAAACATTTACACGTTTTTTATGAGCGCTCAACGAAAAATCCCCGGTGCTTCGCAGCGCCGGGGATCAGCTGATTTGTTTACTTATATTAGTCAGTAGCTGTTTGTTTCGTGTTTATCGCGGCAGGTTGAAGGCGCGTGTCATCTCCTTCATCTGCTCGTCGCTCATGCCCTCGGGCTCGAAACCCATGCAGCGGGCATTGATGTAAATCTTGGCCGACTTCGACAGCACGTCGATCTGGTCGAAGGCATCCATCACGTCCTTACCCTTGGCAAAGACGCCGTGCTTCTCCCACATCACCACGTCGTAGTCCTCAAGTTCCTTCAGCGTGGCGTCGGCCAGCTCGTTAGAGCCGGGCAGCGTGTAGGGCACGATGCCGAGGCCCAGCGGACAGAAAGCCTTCGTCTCAGGAATCATCGACCAGAGGATGCGCGTCAGCACGTCGCGGCCCAGGAACTCGCGCTTGTGGCTCATGGCCACCAGCTCGATGGGGTGAGTGTGGACGGTGGCCTTGTAGCCCGAGCCGGTCTCTATCTGGCGGGCGTGAACGGTCAGGTGGCTGGGCAGCTCGGAGGTGGGCATCACGGCCTCGTCGGCAATGATGACGTACGAGGCGCAGTCGTCGAGAATACGGATGACGCTGCCGTTCTGCATCGGCCAGCGGGCCAGGTCGCGCATACGCTTACCCGTACCTTTACAATAGAAGTAGCAGCCCTTCAGGGCCGGCAGCGTGACGCCGATCTGCTTGACGTCGCTGATGGCGGGCAGCTGGCGAATGTCGTCGTCGACGTAGTCAGTAATATTCACCGTGATGTTACCGCCGTTGCGCTCGGCCCACCCGTTCTGCCACAGGTAGCCGGCCACCTCGGCCACTTTCTCAACCTCGGCTTTCAGCGCGGGGCGTCCTTCGAGTATACTTTTCATGTCTTCAGGTCTTGCTTTTTTAGATTTCGGCTGCAAAGATATACCTATTTTTTGGGACTGAGGCTGAAAAAATGATTTTACCACCGTAATATTTGATTTCGCTCTTGATTTATGTCAATTCCGGCGACGACGCCCGCCGCGCCGTCGCTGAGCACAACCGACGGGCACTGCTGGCAGCTACGGCTTGAAGCCGCGCTGCCAGACGGCCGAGACGCCGTCGCAGAAGTTGTAGACGATGTTGCGGCCCGACGTCCGGTGGCCGGCGGGCAGAAATCCGCAGACGATGCGCGTGATGTGGCGGCGCAGGCTGAACTGCCTGGGCTCGTCGACGCCCTGACTCTCGACGCGGAGACTGAAGCGCCCGATGCCAGGCAGGACCACGGTGTAACCGTCGGAGAGCTTCACCTTCAGGGCGTGCTCCAGGTCGGCCACCACGGCCACCACCGCTCCCTCGTCGTAGCCGCGGGCCAGCAGCGACTGCCGCACCAGGTCCTTCAGCGTCACCTCGCCCTGACTCACCGTCTTGGCAAAATACTTACCGTAAGCGCTACTGCGCTTGATGTTGTTCCTTATGAGTTTGATGTGTATTGCCATAATATACTATTCACTTATCACTTTTTCATTTATCACTTTTCACCGTCACCTCCACCTTTTCGCCGTAACTCAATGTGGCACATGGCTTTAGGTGAGGTGGATGATATTTTTTTGCCTCCACCAACCATCACCAGGTAAAACAAGTTGTTTTACTGGCTTTACCCGCCGGCAAACCGACGGAAAGGGGGCACTTTTGTAAGGTAAAACAAGTTGTTTTACTTCGTCTGCTGGCGCTCCACCATACGGTAGGCCGACCCCTTTTTCGTCTTGTGCCAGGCGTAACCCATGGCGTTGAGGCGGCGTCCCAGGTCGGAGTCGGTGTTCTTGCCGATGATGAACGTGGGGTACTTGGCGCTGAGCTGCTGCATGATGGTGTGCAGCAGCACGGGCTTGGCGTCGCTGGGCGTCTCGTCGGGCAGCAGGTAGGTGCGCTCAATCATCGTCTCGTAGTCGAGCACGCGCTGGAAGTCCTGGTTCTGGCGCGTCAGCCGCTCGTTGTCCTGGTCCTCCATCCAGTAGCGGCGGCCCTGCTTCAGCTCGCTGACCAGCTGGGCGTAGATTTGGTCGTAGCGGAGGTTGCCGGAGTTGTCGATGTCGGGGGCATAGACGCAGACGAAGCGTCGCGAGCCGGTGGGGTCGACCAGCGGGCGCAGGTTGTTGGTGGTGGCGATAAACGAGGCATAGCGGCTGCGCTGCTCGATGGCCTTGCCGTAGGGCGGGCGGAACTTGACGTCGCTCTTCGAGATGAGGTACTTCAGTATGGGCTGCTGCGAGCGCGACATGGCGTCGAACTCGTCGATGTTGATCAGGGCGTAGCTCGACATGGCCATGAAGATGTCGGCATCGTTCTTCATCGAGAGGCGGTCGTTGTAGTAGACCTGCATGTAAGGGGGCAGCAGCCGTCGGCAGAAGGTGGTCTTGCCCGAGCCCTGTGGCCCGATGAGCAGGGGCACGATGGCATTGCCGTACTGGCGGTCCTTGCCGAGCCACTGGGCCACCATCGAGAGCATCCACGTGTGGAAGTCGCTGACCCAGTGGGGGTTGTCGGTCTTGACGCGGGCGGCCAGCTCGTCGACGTAGTCGTGGCGGCGGTCCCAGCGCGGCAGGTGGTCGAGGAAGTCGAGCATGGGGTAGTAGCGGGGAATGAGGTCGGAGTCGATGTATCGGCTGAGGTCCTTGTCCCACGAGTCGACGCCGGCCTTCAGGGCCTTGATGGCCATGGTGTTGCGCGCCGTCTGGTCGAGCGGCCTGAAGCCGTAGCCGACGGCGTTCAGCCGGTACTCGGGCACGCCGGTCATGACGTTCAGCCGCAGGGTGTAGTTCTCACGCATGTAGGCCTCGGTCTTGTAGGTGAGCAGTGCCGAGGGCTTGACGTACTTCATGGGCAGGGGGCTGAGCGTCTCGCGGAGGTAGGCCGTGCGGAAGACGGTCTCGATGGTGTCGCGGGCCTCGAGTCCGCCGAGCAGGGGGATGTAGGTGCAGGTGTCGGCGGCGAAGGCCTGCGGCAGTCCCATCTGTCGGCAGCCGTCGGCCAGCTCCTCGAGGACGGCGGTCCGGAACCGCTCCTCGTCGCTGATGGCGCGGTGCTTTATGATGGCGGCGTCGAGACAGTCGTGGAACCGGCGCATACGGCTGGCATAGAGGCTGACGCCGGGCAGCTCCTGCGGGTCGTTGTAGTCGCTGATGGCCTGCTGGGTGACGCGGAACTCAGGCGACTCCTCGGGCTCGCGGCCGACGATGACGGGCAGCGCCGAGGGGTTGTAGTAGGGTGTGGGGTCGTAGGCGGCCTTGCAGGCGGTGTCGGGAGCGGGCTCGTGGTCGGCCAGCCGGGTGCCGAGCTGCGAGGAGTAGATGTAGTGCAGCTTGCGGAAGGCGTTGAGCAGGGCGGCGCCGTCGTCTGTCGCCTGCTGCTGACCGTCGGCGTCGCTCAGGGCGTAGGGGCAGACGATACGCAGCGAGTGGCCGTCGTGGCCGATGAAGCAGAGCAGCGTGTAGGGCTGTAGGCAGGCCAGCCGCTTGTACTCCTCGACGGTGGGCAGGTCGCGCAGGTTCTCGAGCGAGAGCAGCACCAGTCGGTTCACGGTCTTCACCTTCGGCTGGCCGTCGGTCTTGAGCCACTCGGCGGCGAAGCAGACGTCGCGGGTCGGCTCGTGGTAGCCCGCCGGGGCGTAGGTTCCGTCGGCTAACTGTGCGACGAACTCGTCGAGGTCAACGCGGGTGTACCTTTTAATGTTTCTCTCATGGTTGACAATCGTGATTTTCATATTCCCTTTGGTTTTTAATATAATAGTATCAGTTCTGATTATGATGCTGCAAAGTTACAACTTTTCCGCAACTTTTGCAAGCGTTTTGCAAAAGAATGTGCAAAAATGGGCCAAAAGGTGGAAGTGAGTGGATGCACATCCATCATGTTAAGTCACTAAGGCTTAGAGCGTTACAAGGAAGGTGGAAGTGAACGCCGATTTTACCTCTTGCGGAACACGCGCTCCTCGACCGACTGGAAGATGACGAACAGCACGGGAACGACGAAAAGCAGGGCTGCGGTGCCGATGAGCATGCCGCCGATGACGCCCACGCCGAGCGAGTGGTTGCCGTTGGCACCGACGCCCGTGGCCAGGGCTAGGGGCAGCAGACCGAAGACCATCGTCAGCGAGGTCATCAGAATGGGACGCAGACGGACGGCGGCGGCATCGAGGGCGGCCTGGACGACGGTCATGCCCTGACGGCGGCGCGCTGAGGCGTACTCGGTGAGCAGGATGGCCGTCTTCGAGAGCAGTCCGATGAGCATGATGAGTCCCGTCTGCATGTAGATGTTGTTCTCGAGGCCCCACAGCTGGGCGAAGATGAACGAGCCGGCCAGTCCGAAGGGCACGCTCAGGATGACGGCCAGGGGGATGAACAGGCTCTCGTAGAGGGCGCAGAGGATGAGGTAGATGAAGACGATGCAGACGACGAAGACCAGGGCGGTGGTGTTCTGGGCCGAGGCCTCCTCGCGGGCCATGCCGCCGAACTCGTAGCCATAGCCTTCGGGCAGCACCTCGGCGGCCACCTCGCGGATGGCGTCGAGGGCCTGTCCGCTGCTGTAGCCTGCCTCGGCCGTGCCGCCCACCTGGATGGAGGGGAAGAGGTTGAAGCGCGAGAGCGTCTCGGAGCCGTAGATGCGCGTCAGCCGCAGGTACTGGCCGACGGGCGACATCTCGCCCTGGGCGTTGCGCACGAAGATGTTGTTGAGCGACTCGGTGTCGAGACGGTACTCGGGCGAGGCCTGCACCATGACGCGGTAGAGCTTGGTGAAGCGCACGAAGTTGGAGGCATACGAGCCGCCGATGTAGCCGCTGAGGGCCGCCAGCACGTCGGCGGGCGACACGCCGCGCCGCTTGCAGAGGGCGGCATCGACCTCGACGCGGTACTGCGGGTACTTCAGCGAGAAGTTGGTGAAGGCACGGCTGATCTCGGGGCGCTCGTTCAGGGCGGCTATGAGGCGGTTGGTCTGGGCGAGCAGCTCGTCGACGGTGCCGCCGTGCTTGTCCTGCACGTGCAGCTCGAAGCCGTTCAGTCGGCCGAAGCCCGGCAGCATGTTCTGCGTGTTCACCTGTATCTTGGCGTTGGCAATGTCGGCGGTGCGGCGGTAGATGGAGTCGACGACGCTCTGCACGTCGTCGCCCTTGGCGGTGCGCTCGTCCCACTTCTTGAGCTTGAGCGTGAAGTTGCCGTTCGACGACGACTGCTCGAAGTTGTTCGAGTTGCCGGCTATGAGCGAGTAGATGCGCAGCTGGGGCAGGTCTTTGATGCGCGCCTCTACCTCTTTTAAGATGTGGTAGGTCTGCTGCAGACTGCTGCCCGGCGAGGCCTGGACGTTGATGAAGACGGTGCCCATGTCCTCGTTGGGCACGAGGCCGGTCTTCGTCGTGCGCATCAACCAGCCCAAAAGGGCGATGGCCGCCACGACGAAAACAATAGCCAGCCTGGGGTGGCGGAGCGTTGACGCCACCGAGTGCTTGTAGCGGGTGACGAGGGCGGTGAAGCCGGCGTTGAATTTAGCCGCGAAGCGCGACTGCCCACCCTGCCCATCCTGCGGCTTCATGATGAGCGCGCAGAGCGCCGGCGAGAGCGTCAGGGCGTTGAAGAGCGAGATGCCGACGGCGATGGCCATCGTCAGGCCGAACTGGGTGTAGAACGTGCCGGTGACGCCGCCGATGAAGCAGACGGGCACGAAGACGGCCATGAAGACGAGGGTGGTGGTGATAAGCGCGGAGGTGATGTTGTGCATGGCGGCGGCAACCAGCCCCGCAGACCCTCCCCCGACCCCTCCCTGTGAGGGAGGGGAGTAGTTACTTTTACTGTCAGTCATTTTATCGAAAGAGGTATCTACTCCCCTCCCTATAGGGAGGGGCTGGGGGTGGGTCTTAGCTTCTACGGCCTCAACCACGACGATGGCGTCGTCGACGACGGTGCCGATGACGAGCACGAGGGCGAAGAGCGTCAGCATGTTGAGCGAGAAGCCGATGGCATAGATGACGGCCAGCGTGGCGATGAGCGACACGATGATGGCGATGGCGGGGATGATGGTGGCGCGCCAGCTCTGCAGGAAGACGAACACCACGAGGATGACCAGCAGGAGGGCCTCGACGAGCGTCTCGACGACGTTCGAGATGGAGGCGTCGAGGTAGTCCTTCTTCGACTCGATGTCCTCGATGACGACTCCCGGCGGCAGCGACTGGCGGATGTCGTCCACCTCGCGGTCGATCTGCTTGATGATCTCGTTGGCATTCGAGCCGGCCACCTGGTTGATGCTGATGTTCACGCCTGGGCGGCCGTTGGTCTCGCCGATGATGTTGTAGTTCTGCGACCCGAGCTCGACGCGGGCGATGTCGCCGATGCGCAGCACGTTGCCGTCGGGCAGCGAGCGGACGACGAGGTTGCGGTAGCCCTCCTCGTCCTCGTAGCGGCCGCGGTATTTCAGCACATACTGGAACGTGTTCTGGCTCTCGGCGCCGAGGGTGCCCGTGGCCACCTCGACGTTCTGCTCGTTGAGCACCTGGGTAATGTCGGCGGGCGTCAGTCCGTAGCGCGCCATCTTCAGCGGGTCGAGCCAGATGCGCATCGAGTAGTCGGCACCCATGACGTTGACCTCGCCCACGCCGGGAATACGGCTCAGGCGCGGTTCGATGTTGATCTTAGTGTAGTTGGCCAGGAAGGCACGGTCGAAGGTCGAGTCGGGACTGTAGACGCTGAGCTGCTTGATGTTCGACGTCTGGCGCTTGCGCACGGTCAGGCCGCTCTTCACAACGTCGCTGGGCAGGCGGCCCTGGACGGTGGCGGCGCGGTTCTGCACGTTGACCATCGCCATGTCGGGGTCGGTGCCTTGCCGGAAGAAAATGCCGATGGAGGCGGTGCCGTTGTTCGAGGCCGACGACGTCATGTACATCATGCCCTCGACACCGTTGATGGCCTCCTCTAAGGGTACGACGACGCTCTTCTGCACCGTCTCGGCGTTGGCGCCGGTGTAGCTGGCCATGATGCGGACGGTGGGCGGGGCAATCTCAGGAAACTGCTCCAGCGCCAGACGACTGAGCCCGATGATGCCGACGATGACCATCAGCACCGAAATGACGCCCGACAGTATGGGCCTGTCTATGAATGTCTTAACGTTCACTTTTCACTCTTCACTTTTCACTCTTCACTTTTCACTCTTCACTTCAATCCCATCTTTGAGCAGGCCGGCACCCTCGGCAATGATGGTGTCGCCCTTGGCGAGGCCCCGCTCGACCACGTACTCGCGGCCGTTGTTCAGGCGGAAGAGCTCGACGGGCGTGGCCTTCGTCCTGCCGCCGACGACACGGTAGACAAACGTGCGGTTCTGCAGCTCGTAGGTCGCCTCCTGAGGCACGACGATGCAGTCGCGGCGCTGGGTGGTGACGATGACGGTGCCGCTGCCACCGTTGTGCAGCAGCCGACGGTCGTTGGGGAAGACGGCGCGCAGCGTGACGGCGCCCGTGGCGGCATCGACGGTGCCGCTGACGGCATCGATGCGCCCCTTGCGCTCAAACTCGCTGCCGTTGCTCAGCAGCAGGCCGACGGCTGGCGACTGGCGGATGAACTCGTCCATAGAGCCAAACTGGCCGATGAGGTCGATGGCCTGGTTCTCGCTGATGCTGAAGTAGGCATACATCTCGTGGTCGTCGGCCACGGTGACCAGCGGCTCGCTGATACTGCTGCCGACGAGCGACCCGACGTGCCACGGAATCATTGAGGCCACGCCGCTGACGGGGCTCTTCACCTCGGTGTACGACAGGCTGTTACGGGCGTTGCGCTCCTGGGCACGGGCCTGAGCCAGCGCGGCCTCGGCCTCGAGCAGGGCGTTGCGCATGGTCTGTACCGACACGTCGCCGACGACGGCTCCCGCCTGCAGCCGCTGCTCGTTCTCGTAGTTCATGCGGGCTGTCGACAGCTTGGCCTCGGCACTGCGCCGGGCGGCAACGGCCACCTCGAGGGCGGCGCGGTAGGGCACCTGGTCGATGACGAACAGCGTCTGGCCCCGACGGACCTGATCGCCCTCGCGGATACAAATACGTGTGATGTTTCCCGTCACCTGCGGACGGACCTCTACAATCTGGCGGCCCGTCAGCCGCGCGCTGTACTGCTGGCTGAGGCTGACGTCCTGGGTGGTGACGGTGAGTATCGGGTAATGGGCAGCGGGCTTCTCGTCCTTCTTCTGCCGACCGCCACAGGCAAGCAAAAGAAGGCACAGCACAGCCACGCCCAATTCGCTGAATTTAGTTTTCATATCTGTTCTATTGACGCTCGGCGTCGGCAAAAGTCAAACGCGGGAACCGTCAAATTAAAATAAATTAACCATCGCAGGCACGCTTATCCCACCAATTTGCACTATCTTTGCAGAATGAAACTGCAAAAACTACTGACCGCACTCCTTATATGTCTTGCGACGACAGCCGTCAGGTCGCAGGAACCCGCCGACGTTGAGTCACGCCTACGGCAAATCGACGAGGCCATAGCCGCCTCGCCACGCTACGTGGCTGAACGCGAAGCGAAGATTTCGCTGGCCCGCCATGCCCTCGGGCAAGCCAGCGGGAAAGACAGATACGACGTGAGCTTCCGCCTCTACGAGCTATACCGCCCCTTCGTCAGCGACTCGGCCATCTACTTCCTGCGCCAGTGCATCGCCTTAGCCGAACAGCAGGGGGAGCAGGCCGAGGCCGTGCGCTGCCGCTCGCTGCTGGCCATACGCTGCTCGAACATCGGGCTCTACGACGAGGCACTCAACATTCTCGACTCCATACAGCCTGGCTCAGGACTTGACAAGACGGTCGTAGGCACCTACTACGAAGCCTACAACAACGTGTATGGCGAACTGAGCTACTACACACGGCTTGACGACATGCGCGGCCACTACCAGGAGGAGGAGCAGCGCTACAAGCAACTGATGATGGAGAACCTGGCGCCGACGAGCGAGTCGTGCCTGCTGCGACGCGAGCAGACGGCCCAGGGCCGGGGGGAGCTGGAGGCGTCGATGGCCGTCAACGACGAATGGATGAAGACGGTGGAGCCCGGCAGCCATCCCTACGCGCTGGCAGCCCTCTACCGCTATATCGAGTATAAGCTCCGCAAGGACACGGCGCAGATGATGTTCTGGCTCACGGAGTCGGTACTGGCCGACATCCGCAATGCCGCCATGGACCAGGGGTCAATGTGGGAACTGGCCAACGAGCTGATGCTCAGCGGCGACGTCGACCGCGCCTCACGCTACATCAGCTATACGAGCGACTGCGCCAACCGCTACGGGTCGCGACAGCGCAACTGGCAGATAGCCCCGCTGCTGTCGCACATTGCCAACGAATACAAGACGCAGAGCGAGCGGCGCGCCACGCAGCTCTGGTGGACGGTGGCTCTCGTCAGCGTGCTGGCACTGCTGCTGCTGGCTGCCCTCTTCTTTGCCCACCGCCGCAACAAGCAGCTCCACTCGGCCCGCAACGCCCTGAAGGCCTCGAACGACGGGCTGGCGGCGGCCAACAGTCAGCTGGCCACGCAGAAGGACGCACTGGCCGCCCTGAACGCGCAACTACAGACGGTGAACGCGCAGCTGCAGACGGTGAACGCGCAGCTGACGGAGAGCAACCGCGTGAAGGAGGCCTACATCGGCCGCTTTATGAGTCTCTGCGCTCAATATATCGACAAGATTGACAACTACCGGAAGATGGTGAACCGGAAGATGAAGAACAAGGAACTGGAGGAGCTGTTTCAGCTGTCGAAGTCGACGGAGCTGAAGGAGAAGGAACTGGAGGAGCTCTACGAGAACTTCGACACGGTGTTCCTGCACCTCTTCCCCAACTTCGTCGACGGCTTCAACAGTCTGCTGCAACCCGAAATGCGCATCCACCCCAAGAAAGAGAACCGGCTGACGACCGACATCAGAATCTTCGCACTCATCCGCCTGGGCTTCGAGGACTCGTCGAAGATTGCCGAGTTCCTACACTACTCCGTCAACACCATCTACAACTACCGCGCACGCATCAAGAACGGCGCCCTCGGCAACCGCGAACTGTTCGAGAAGCAGGTCAAAGCACTGTAGAAAGGCGATAATTGTAAAAGCTACACCTCTATATTCCGTCCACTCTTTTTGAGGCCCGACAAAAAACGCAACCAACTGACTTACAGACCCATAACGCTGAGAGAGGCTGAAAAACGTCCACTTTTTCAGCCACTCCCCGCGACGCCATTGCTTTTTTTGCTTACCTTTGCAGTCGGAAACCTAAAAGGGCAACAACAATCTTTAATAATAACCAAATTACCGACAAACTATGAAGAAAAGCAGGTATCTACTGCTGTTGTTGACACTCGTCGTGTCAATGGCTGCGAAAGCCCAAGGCATCTTGGGAACAGTGACAGACGACCAGGGGGAACCCGTCATCGGGGCTTCTGTCGTCGAAAAAGGAAACCCACAGAACGGCACCATCACCGACTTCAATGGTAACTTCACCATCAAGGTCAGCCAGGGTACACCTATTATTATCAGCTACATCGGCTACGTCACCCAGCAGGTGAACGCCACCAGCGGCATGAGCGTCACGCTGAAGGAAGACGCACAGACGCTGCAGGACGTGGTGGTCATCGGCTACGGCGTGCAGAAGAAGAGCGTCGTCACGGCCTCCATCGCCAAGGTCTCGTCAGACGACCTCGACGGCAAGACCCGCCTGCGCGCCGAGGATGCACTGAAGGGCATGGCCGCCGGCGTGAACGTCATGTCGGCCTCAGGCCAGCCGGGTGCCAAGTCGATGATCCGCATCCGCGGCGTCGGAACCATCAACAGCTCCGAGCCCCTCTACATCATCGACGGCATGCCCACCGACCAGAACGGCATGGAGAGCGTCAACCCCGGCGACATCGAGTCGATCGAGGTGCTGAAGGACGCCGCATCGGGGGCCATCTACGGTGCCCGGGCCGCCAACGGCGTCATCCTCGTAACAACCAAGAAGGGCAAGGTGGGCAAGGCCCAGATCAACTACAGCTTCTCGCAGGGCTGGCAAAGCGCCTGGAAGAAGCGCGACGTGACAGGAGCCACCGACTACGCCATCCTGCAGAACGAGCGCCGCGTCCAAAACGGAATGGCGCCCCTCTACATGGACCCCTATAACCTGAAGGATGTCAACGGCGATGCCATCAGCGGATTCGGCACCGACTGGCAGGACCTGCTCTTCAACGACAACGCCCCCATCCAGCAGCACGACCTGAGCATCAGCGGCGCTTCGGAGAAGGTGAACTACTACCTCTCCTTAGGCTACTTTGACCAGGAGGGCATCGTGGGCGGCAACTTCGGACAGTCGAACTACGACCGTCTGACCATCCGCTCGAACAACCAGTTCAACCTGCTCGACGCCACCCAGGAGCGCAACTTCCTGAACAAGCTCGACCTGAGTGCCAACCTCTCGTATATGAGGGTACACAACACGGGCGTGAGCGACAACTCCACCTGGGGCTCGCCACTCGGCTCGGCACTCTACCTGGCACCAACGCTGCCCGTCACGCTGACGCAGCTGGGCTACGAGGAAGACGGCACACCGCGCTACGGACAGAACATGATTGACCGCTACGCAGCCTACGACCTCTACTACGACGCCAACGGCAACCCCTACACCATACCCGGCTACGTGGGCAGCTATCAGGAGCAGAACAACCCCATCGCCATGATGCAGGGCAACCCCAACCGCAACTGGAGCCACAAGTTCATGCCGAAGTTCTCGCTCGACCTACAGCTCTGGGACGAGCTGAGATACCACTTCAGCTACAGCGCCGAACTGTCGTTCTGGGGCTACGAAGGGGCCACGCTGCAGAAGTACTACTTCTCGGGCAACAGCAACAGCGACCACACGCAGGCCACGGCCTACAAGGGCAACAACTCGACGTGGCAGATAGAGAACACGCTGACCTACGACAAGGTCTTTGGCAAGCACACCATCGGCGTCGTACTCGGACAGAGTGCCCTCAAGACGAAGGGCGACGAACTGGGCGGCTCGCACTGGAACCTGGTGAACCCCGACAAGCCCAGCATCAACTACACCACCGGCGGCAGCCTGGAACTATCGACCGACGACGACGGCAAGGTGAACGGGGCCAAGAGCCTCGTCGGCGTGTGGGGCGGCCCCTACACCGAGCACCGACTGGCCTCGCTCTTCGCCCGACTGAGCTACAACTACGACGAGCGCTACATGGTGCAGGCCACCATCCGCCGCGACGGGTCCAGCCGCTTCGGGTCGAACAACAAGTACGGCACGTTCCCCTCGTTCTCAGTGGGCTGGAACGCCATGAACGAGCAGTTTATGAAGCAGACCCGCGACTGGCTCACCAACCTGAAGCTGCGTGCCAGCTGGGGTAAGAACGGTAACGACAACATCGGCGACTTCGCCTACACCACACTGACGGCCGCAGGCGGCAGCAGCAACTACTACTACGGACAGACGGCCTCGATGACCTACGGCTCGAAGGCTAACCGACTGGCCAACGAAGACCTGAAGTGGGAGGAGAGCGAGCAGACGAACATCGGCGTGGACTTCGGATTCTGGAACAACCAGCTGACCTTCAGCGTCGACTGGTTCCAGAAGAAGACCAACGGCATGATCATCGACATGCCCATACCCAGCTACGTCGGCGAGCAGCGCCCGCTGGCCAACGTCGGCGACATGAAGAACAGCGGCTGGGAGTTTGAACTGGGCTACAAGTGGAACATCAGCGACGCACGCTTCGCCGTGAAGGCCAACGCTGCCTACCTGAAGAACGAACTGACGAACCTGGGCAACGACACCGGATTCCTGAACTGGGGAATCAGCCAGTTCAGCGACGGCGGCACACGCGCCGAGAACGGACAGCCCTTCCCCTTCTTCTATGGCTACAAGACCAACGGCATACTGCAGAACCAGACCGAGGCCGACGCCTATAATGCCGCCTACGGCACCACTTCGAAGCCCGGCGACTTCCGCTTCGTCGACACCAATGGCGACAACAAGATAAACTCCGACGACCGCACGAACATCGGCAACGGCGTGCCCAAATGGAACTTCGGACTGAACTTCGACGCCGAGTGGAAGGGCATCGACCTGGGCGTCTTCTTCCAGGGGGTCAGCGGCGTCGACGTGTTCGACGCCACCTACCGCCAGGACATCGCCTCGGGCAACTATCCCACCTGGATCCTACAGCGCTGGACGGGCGAGGGCACATCGAACAGCGTGCCCACACTGGGCGACGCGAAGAACTGGGTGGTCAGCGACATGTATGTCCGCGACGGCAGCTACCTGCGCCTGAAGAACATCACCCTGGGCTACACGCTGCCACGCTGGCTGACGAGCATGATCGGCATCAGCCGCCTGCGCGTCTACGGACGGGCCGAGAACCTCTTCACCTGGACCAAATACTGGGGCTTCGACCCGGAAATCGGTGCCGGATGGGACAACGACGCCCAGCGGCACAGGACGGAGTTATCGGGGGTTGACTACGGTGTCTATCCTCAGGCCCGTACCTATACTATCGGATTTAATATTTCATTGTAAAGCCCACCCCCGACCCCTCCCCAAGGGAGGGGAGGTCAGATAGGCTTGCAAACAATAATAGTAACAAGAAAAAAAACAGTAATTATGAACACGAACAATATGAAAAAACATATTAAGACTGTACTTTTGGGTCTCGGTACTATCTTAATGCCCCTCTCTTGGGGAGGGGTTGGGGTGGGCTTCCTCACGGCCTGCACCGAAGACTTCCTTGAGGTGACGAAACCCGACGGCGAACCACTCGAGGAGTATTATACCACAGAGACGACCCTCAACGAGGCACTCACGTCGGCCTATGCACCCCTGCACTGGCCCGACTGGGACAACAAGGCCTACAACGACCTGACCATCGACGCCGAAATCATGGGCGACGACTTCTGGGTCGGGGGCGAGCACGCCACCGACAACCTGCACTGGCACCGCCTGTTCAACTTCGCTGCCGACGGCAACAACACGCTGGCCACGCTCTGGAGCGACTTCTACAGCGGCATCAAGCGCTGCAACGACGCCATCAAGTATGCCTCATGGCCCGGCAAGGCCAGCGACACCTTCCGCCGGTCGATGGAGATGCAGGCCCGTCTGCTACGCGTGTACTATTACAATATATTATGGCACTACTACGGCAACGTGCCCTTCTACCTGGAAAACCTATCGCTGCCTTACACGGCACCGCAGATTTCGGCCGACGAGATATACAACCGACTGCTGCCCGAACTCGAGGAGATCATCGCCTCAGGCGTGCTGCCCATGCGCTGGGCTAATGCCGAGAGCGGACGCGTGAGCCAGGCGTTTGCTTACATGCTCTATGCCGAGATGGTGATGTACCAGAACGACACGGCACGCTATCCGCAGGCACTGGCCTTCATGAAGCAGATTATCGGCGACAGCAGCTACGCACTGAACCCCGACTTCGCTGCCCTGTGGCAGGAGAGCGGCGAGTGGTGCCAGGAGAGCATCTTCGAAATCAACTACAACGACGACCAGGCACAGCGCGACTGGGGCGACGCTGCCCTCAACGCCGGCGGCACCGTATTCCCGACGCTCTGCTCGCCCAACGGCTGGAGCGGCGGCGAAGGCTGGGACAGCGGCAACGACGGATGGGGATTCCTGCCCATGAAGGTAGAGACCTATAATATGTACGCCGACAACGACGTGCGCCGCGACGTCACCTGCTGGGACGTGCGCGACTACAGCTACACCGAGCGCTATCAGGACACGCACATCTGGCACGGCAAGTACCGTCCGAAGTCGGACAACAACAAGGACTGCCCCACGTCGAAGAACCTGAACTATAACAACAACAAGCGCATCTACCGCTACGCCGAGACACTGCTCAACGCCGCCGAGCTGCTGTTGCAGACGGGAGGCAGCGCCGCCGAGGCTACGGGCTACGTGAACGAGGTACGCACGCGAGCCGGTCTGGCCGCACTCGCTGACGTCACCATCGACGACATCCTGACCGAGCGCCACCTGGAGTTCTGCGGCGAGGGCAAGCGCTACTTCGACCTCGTCCGCGCCGAGGGCATCAGCGGTGCCACGCAGAAAGCCTCTACGGTGCTCGTGCCCGACAGCTACGGCTACCGCACCAACTCCTGGACGGCCAGCAAGAAGCACATCCCCCTGGCCCAGAGCGAGCTTGACGCCGACCCCACGCTGAAGCAGAACAATTATTAAAAAGGACTACGAATTTAACGAATATAACGAATTATGAAAACAAAGATATATAACCTATTCCACGCATGTTTGCTGTGCTGCGGCGCCGCCGCAGCCCTCACCGCCTGCTCCGCCGACGAATTCAGCGGCGCCGACGCCAACGGTCTGCCCACGGTCAGCGGTGTTGACTTCAACATCAGCGTCGATCAGGAGACCAATCAGATGGTGGCCAACTATACGCCGCAGGCCGGAACCTATCCCGTCTGGATCCTTGACGGCACAAGCTACTCCACGCTGAACGAGGTGGGCTACAAGAACGACGAGGCCGGTACGCACACCGTCGAGCTGAGAATCGCCAACCGCAACGGCATCAGCCAGGCTGGCGTGAAGAAGGAGTACACCTTCAACGAGACGAAGATTGACTACTCGGCCGACTTCCGACGCATCACCGGCAAGGAGTGGCGCATAGACAACAAGGAGGTGGCACACATGGGCTGCGGCGAGGCCGGCACCGACGCCACCTCATGGTGGAAAGCCAATGCCGACGACAAGAAGGCCTTCGGCGTCTACGACGACCGCATCACCTTCACCGCCGATACCCGCAAGGGCGGCAGCTTCACCTACAGTGCCGGTGCCGACGGCATGACCTACGTCAACAAAGAAACGAAGTGGGCCAACGGTGCCACTGAGGATGTGGACGTGGCCCTGGGCAACCAGACGGCCACCTGGAACTTCGAGGAACTCGACTGGAAAGACATCGACGGCAACGTCACCAAGCAGCGCTATATCCGCCTGGCGGCCAACACGCTCTTCCCGTACGTCAGCAGCGATGCACAGTATGAAGACCCGCTGTTCCGCGTTGAGCAGCTGACGGCCAATAAGCTGGTGCTCGTCTACGACAAGCCCGACCGCAGCATCGCCTGGCGCTTCGTCTTCACAAGCAAGGAGGGCGAGAAGGCGTTTACGGGATTCGACGCCAACAGCCAGTTCAACATGTGGAAGGGCATTACGCCGACCATGGAGTTCTGGTATGCTCCCGGCTGGAGCCAGATTGCCGACCCGGGCTTCAAGGATGATGGCAACGACTACACCATCATGCTGCCCGAGGCCACAACCGACCAGTGGCAGGCACAGGTGAAATTCCACACCGACCTGACCACCGACGCCGCTACGAACTACGACTTCTCGGCCGTCCTGAACAGCGACAAGGACCTGAACGGCGCCACGGTGAAGCTGGTGCTCGACGGCGACGACGGCGTGTTCTACTTCACCGACCGCATCGACCTGAAGGCCGGCGAGGACTACATCTTCTGGAAGAGCGACATGCCCGGCATCGACATGCCCAAGGTGATGCTCGTGCTCGACTTCGGCGGCTGTCAGGATGGTACGACCGTCAACGTGTCGAACATCGTGCTGAAGAAGCATGCCGACGACGACGGCACAGTGCCTCCCAACGACGACAAGCCTGACACACCCGATGTCCCCACGATGGACTGGGACTACGAGAGTGGTGCCAACCTTTGGAAAGCTGTTGACGACGGTACATTGTTCGACGCCTTCGGCTACTGGTTTGCTGACAATAGTTGGACTGCACTTGGCACTCAGCCCGAAGCTACTCACAGCGGCGACACCTACGAGATTACTCTGCCTGAGGGTATGGGCGGCTCGCAGTGGCAGGGGCAGTTCCACATTGACACCAAGCTCACGGCACTTGCTTCGAAGGCCTACAACTTCTACTTCGTGATGGAGGCTGACAACGATTGTCCTCAGGTGACTGTCAAGCTCACCGACTCAGGCGATACCAACTTCTTCTGCGAGGGACGCCACGACATTAAGGCTGACGAACCCTTCATCTTCAAACTGACGGGAGCAAGCCTGAAAGAAGGTACTGATGCTTCAGCTATCCGTCTGTTCTTCGACTTCGGCGGCTCGCCTGCCGGCACTCATATCAAGATCAGCAAGATTTACTTCGAGGAGAATGTCTCCATGAGCTATGACGATGCCAACAACTTGTGGAAAGCCGTTGACAGTGGCGATGCCTTCATCAGCGTCACACCGTGGTTTGCCAACGACGGATGGACGCAGATAGGCGACCCCGTGTGGAAGCATGAAGCAGGCAAATGGAGCCTCACCATCCCCGAGGGCATGGGCGGCTCGCAGTGGCAGGGACAGTTCCCCATCAACACCACGCTGACCGCGGCACAGGCCGATGCCTACAACTTCTCGTGTACTATCTTAGCTGACAACGACTGCCCGGGCGTGACCATCAAACTGACGGAGACCGACGATGCCGACGGCACCAAGCACGATGGCAACTTCTTCTTTGCCGACCGCCACAACGTGAACGCCGACGAGCCGTTTGTCTATCAAGTGACAGGCGTCAAGCTGTTCCAGAACGATGCGCACGCCCTGTCGCTGTTCTTCGACTTCGGCGGCACGCCTATCGGCACCAACATTGTTATCAGTGACATCATTCTTGAAAAGGCTCAATAAATGAAACATCTCATGCTTTATTCATTCATGCTCACTCTCGCCGTGGCCCTCTGGGGCTGCGGGGGGAGCGACAACGACGACCCGCAGCCCGCAGCCGTCAGCATCACCGTCTCGCAGGAGAGCATCAGCGTGCCGGCCGACGGCGGTACATATACCGTCAGCGTCACGACGACGGGCAAGGAGTGGGGAGCCTACGCCGACCAGGACTTCATCACGGTGAACACGAACAACACGGTAGCCCAGACGGGCACGCTGACGGTCACGGTTCCTGCTAATCCGACGACCAGTGCCCGCACGGGCTCTGTCATCGTCATGTCGGGGACTGCCCGTAAGACCGTCAGCGTAGCGCAGGTGGCGGCAGCACAGTCGGCCTACAATGCGCCCGAAGGCTACTCACTCGTCTGGCAGGATGAGTTCGACAAGGGTTCGGAGCTGAACCCCGACGATTGGACCCACGAGGTGAAGGGAAGCGGATGGGTAAACCACGAACTGCAGAACTACGTCAACCACAAGACGCCCGAGGGGCAGCTCGTCACCGAGGTGCGGGGCGGCAAGCTGCGCATCACGGCGCTGAAGGAGAACGGTAAGGTCTACTCCGGCCGCGTCTATGCCAAGGTGAAGCAGGGGTGGCAGTACGGCTACATCGAGGCGAGCATCAAGCTGCCGAAGGGCAAGGGCACGTGGCCCGCCTTCTGGATGATGCCCGTGAACTTCCGCTCATGGCCGGCCGACGGCGAGATTGACATCATGGAGGAGGTGGGCTACCATCCCAACTACGTCTCGTCGAGTCTGCACGCCAATGCCCACGTCCACTCAAACGGCACGCAGGTCACCCACGAGATGTTCTGCCAGGGTGCCGAGGACGAGTTCCACACCTACGCCATCCTCTGGACAGCCAACAACATCACAACCTACGTTGACGGCAAGCAGCAGCTGAGCTACGACAACCGGGGCAAGGGGCGCGACGACTGGCCCTACGACGACCCGTTCTACGTCATCTTCAACCTCGCCTGGGGCGGCGACTGGGGCGGTGCACAGGGAGTCGACGAGAGTGCCCTGCCTGCCGTAATGGAGGTTGACTACATCCGCGTGTTCCAAAAAAGATAAGCAACATGAAACATCTGGTATTGACAATAGTAGCGGGCCTGGGATGCCTAAGCCCGCTACAAGCACAGACTTTGCCCGTCTATCTTGACGAGTCGAAACCCCTGGAGCAGCGCATCGACGATGCACTGAGCCGGATGACGCTCGACGAGAAGATTGCCGTTATCCATGCGCAGTCGAAGTTCTCAAGCCCCGGCGTGAAGCGTCTCGGATTCCCTGACCTTTGGACTGACGACGGCCCACACGGCGTCCGGCCCGACGTGCTCTGGGACGAATGGGAGCAGGCCGGACAGACCAACGACTCGTGCGTGGCCTTCCCGGCACTCACCTGCCTGGCCGCCACATGGAATCCAGCGATGGCACGCCTCTACGGCGAGAGCCTCGGCGAGGAGGCCCTCTATCGCGGCAAGAATGTCATTCTGGGACCTGGTGTGAACATCTACCGCACACCGCTCGGAGGCCGTAACTTCGAGTACATGGGCGAAGACCCGTTGCTGGCCTCGCGCATGGTCGTTCCCTATGTGCAGGGGCTGCAGTCGAAGGGGGTGGCCGCCTGTGTCAAGCACTACGCCCTGAACAACGACGAGGAATACCGCCACCAGGTGAACGTCAAGGTGAGCGACCGCGCCCTCCACGAAATCTACCTGCCCGCCTTCCGGGCTGCCGTTCAGGAGGGTGGTGCGTGGGCCATCATGGGCGCCTACAACCTATACAACAACCAGCACAATTGCCATAACGAGATGATGCTCAACAAGATTCTGAAACAGGACTGGGGATTCGACGGCGTCGTCATCAGCGACTGGGGCGGCTGCCACGATACCGATGAGGCCGTCCGCAACGGATTGGACCTGGAATTCGGCACGTGGACCGACGGGCTGACGATGGGCAAGACCAACGCCTACGACGCCTACTACCTGGCCGACGCCTACAAGCAGGGAATCCGCGAGGGCCGCTACACGACGAAGGAGCTCGACGACAAGGTGCGCCGCGTGCTGCGACTGTTCTACCGCACTACCATGCGCCGCAACAAGCCCGTCGGCTTCCTCTGCTCCGACGCCCACTACGAAGCAGCCCTGAAGATTGCCCAGGAGGGCATCGTGCTGCTGAAGAACGCCACCATTCCCGACGGTTCTCCGTCGGGCAAGCGCAACCTCCTGCCCATCAATCCCACCGAGGCTCGCTCCATACTCGTGGTCGGCGAGAACGCCATCAAGATGATGACCGTCGGCGGTGGCTCCTCTTCACTCAAAGCACAGCGCGAGATTCTGCCCCTCGACGGCATCAAGGCCCGCTTCAAGTCGGCCACGGTTGACTACGCCCGGGGGTATGTGGGCGATACCATTCAGAGCTATAATGGCGTCACTGTCGGCCGCAGTCTCTACGAGACGCGCAGCCAGGCCGAACTCACGGCCGAGGCCGTCGACAAGGCACGCCGCGCCGACATCGTCGTCTTCATCGGCGGACTCAACAAGAGCGACTATCAGGACTGTGAGGGCCACGACCGCAAAAACTACGACATGCCCTACGCACAGAATGAAGTCGTCGAAGCTATCCTGAAAGTGAATCCCCGTCTGGTGTTCGTCAACATCTCTGGCAACGGCATTGCACTACCCTGGCTGGCAAAGGTGCCCGCCGTGGTGCAGGCATGGTTCATCGGCTCCGAGGCTGGCGAGGCCATAGCCTCGGTTCTCGCCGGCGACGTCAACCCTTCTGGCAAACTGCCCTTCACTTGGTATGCTTCGCTCAACCAGTGCGGCGCCCACGCCACCGGCAGCTATCCCGGCACATGGCGCCCTGACCACAGGGTGATCGACGAGGAATACCGTGAAGACATCTTCGTCGGCTACCGATGGACAGACCGTCTGAAGGCGAAGGACAAGCCGCTGTTCCCCTTCGGCCACGGACTGAGCTACACCACCTTCAAGCTCGGCAGGGTGACGGCCGACAAGGTGTCGATGGGGGCCGCCGACAGCCTGACGTTCACCATCCCCGTCAGCAACACGGGCTCGGTGGCTGGGGCCGAAACGGTGCAGCTCTACATCAGCGAGAAGCAGCCCAAGGGGGAGCGCCCCGTCAAGGAGCTGAAAGCCTTCCAGAAGGTTTTCCTCAAACCCGGCGAAACGCGCCTCGTCTCACTCACCATCGGCAAGGAAGCCCTCAGCCACTACGACGGCGGCACCGGCCGGTGGACAATCAGCCCCGGAGCCTTCGAGGCACTCGTCGGCACGTCGGCGGCCGACATCGCCGCCCGCTGCAAATTCACGTTCAAATAGAAGGCCAGGCGGCTGATTTAGAAATAATTAACCATCGGAACATTCTGTTTTCTCGTAATTTGTCATACCTTTGCACCCTAATTAAAAACAAACAAAGCAAAAAATGATAGAAAAATTCCTCTCGCCAGAGACCTACTCGCTCATCGGACAGTGGGCCATCAGTTTCTGTAAAAACCTCATCGTGGCCGCCATCGTCTTCTACGTCGGCAGCCGACTCATCAAGCTCGTCACACGACTCGTCACCAAGGCGCTCGAACGCAGCAAGGTCGACAGCTCGTTATACAGCTTCCTCACCAGCATCGTCAACGTCGCGCTGTGGCTCGTGCTCGCCATCATCATCATCTCAATCTTCGGCATCGAGACCTCGTCGTTCATCGCGCTATTCGCGTCGGCAGGCATGGCTATCGGCATGGCCCTCAGCGGCACGCTGCAGAACTTCGCCGGAGGCGTCATGGTGCTGCTCTTCAAACCCTACAAGGTGGGCGACTTCATCGAGGCACAGGGCTATGCCGGTACGGTGAAGGAGATACAGATATTCAACACCATCATTCGCACCAACGATGCCCAGACCATCATCGTACCCAACGGCGGACTGGCCACAGGCTCGCTCAAGAACTACTCTACTGAACCCTACCGCCGCGTCGACCTTGACTTCCAGTTTGCCTACGGCACCGACTACAACGACGTGAAGCAGGCTATTGCTGAAATCCAGCAGCGCTGCCCGCAAATCGTACAGGCTCCACCGGCCGATTCGCCCAACGTAACGGCCCCTTGGATAGGTCTGACCAAACTGGGCGACAGCGGCGTCGTGGCCACCACCCGGCAGTGGTGCAGGAGTGCCGACTACTGGACCGTCGCAGGGTTTATGAACGAGACCGTCTATCAGGAGCTGAAGTCGCGTGGATTCATGTTCCCCTTCAACCGCATGGATGTCAACATCGTCAGCAAAACGAACTAAAGCGATTCACGCCCGTTTATCATTAACAAATAAAGGAGAAAGACTATGAAAGAGCAAGTATTACAAGCCATGCGCGAGGCCGGAAAGCCCGTCTCGGCAGGCGACGTGAC
>OCTX011982082.1_pt1 | contig 46576 bp, 47 predicted proteins | sample 1539691 | NCBI WGS metagenome assembly OCTX01 (sample SAMN02144231, study PRJEB22623) | gut metagenome | biome: sheep rumen | host: Ovis aries | place: New Zealand
TTATAATTATGATTATTTTCAGAAATCATAAAGCCATCATTATCAAATTTAGAATCATTCATAATATGATTTTTAGCCCAATAATTAAATCGATTAATATCCATATGTTCCATGGTTATATTATAACAAAAGAAAAGGTCTCCTGAAAAAGAGACGCATGACAAAATTTATTTTGTCATTTTTTTACTTATGATAACCGCTATTAACAATATCAAGATTGTATCCCCATTCTTTAAATTCTTCTTCAGAATAAGAAAATGATTCCTGTATATTATTTACAATATTACTAATATTGATATTATTAAAAGTTAATTTAGCTTCTTCAACATTTTCTTTTTCAAAGCCACTTAGATACATACCATAAAAATATTTTTTCAAATTTTTTTCAGTAGCTTCACAGAAACCGTATGCTATCATATTACTTACAAAGTATTCTTCATCTTTATAACCTTTAATAAAGTAACCTGCATCTGGTTTTCTACCATTAGGATTATACATATTAGGAACACATCTATCTAAATGAAAGAATTGACTATATGTACAATCTATTAAATATTGTCTATTTACAACAACATTTCCAACTAAAGTAGGAATAGTAACAGTTCCAAATGCATGTCTTCCTAATTTCTTATCAATATTTCCAATATTATTAATAGTTACTTTTAGTCCTAGTTTTTGAAGAGGATAAAGACTTGAAAATTGACTAAGTCCACAATCTCCAGTTGAATCATTAGTATCCATGTCCTTTTTTAAATTATCTCTGGTATTATTAATAGTCCAATATATTAACGCATTAGTTTCTGCTGGTGTATAATAAGGTTTAACTTGGGCTGCTGTCATTAAAGTATCTTCATCTATTTCATATCTAATTTCTTCAGTATCGACCACAAATATTTTTGGTAGTCTATCTAGCTCACTAAAAACTTCACCTTCATCCTTTCCAGTCTTCTCTTCCATAATATCACATATTTTGTATAGATTATTATATAAATCTTCAAGTCTTTTATATATTCTTTTATCGTTATTATACTTAGCTGTTAGTTCAATAATTTCATCAGCTGTTTTTTTTCTAAACATAGCTAATATTTCTAATGGTAAATGTTTCATATACATCAATCCTCTAATATTAGTAGTATATATTATTTTTAGATAAAAGAAAAGGCTATAAGAAATAGTATCTAGGATATTATTTTTTTTATCTTATGATATATTTTAAATGTTATTTTGTACAAGATATACCAGAATTTTGAAATTACTAAATCATATTCTCCAATTAATTCTACAACATGTCCACCAAAACTTTTCTTAAATAAATATAGTCCATAAAGTGGATTATGTTCTGAAAAGTTGCCTGTGATACCATAAAAATTATATCTTTTATAATCATGATCTATTGCATATTTTATTCCAGCATAATGAATTGTATATGCTGATTGGAATTGTAATAAATTGTCATCTGTTCCTCCAAATAATGACAATACTTCATTACCATATATTAAAAATAAGATTGTTCCTAAAACTTTTCTATCTCCAAATTTATTTTTATATTCATGGATTTTTTCAATCTGTTTTTCAAGTCTTTTAATAGTATCCTTATTATGATTGTTTGCAGATTCATATTTTTTTTCGTTCATCTTTAGTATTTTATTATCGTGTTTGTATATTCTGGTATTTAGTTCTTCTTTTGTTTCATCTAATTCTTTTTTTGTATTTGTTTCATATTCATTAAAATCTATTTCGGCAATAAGTATTTTAAGAATACCACTAGGTTCTAGAGTATTCCACATTGCTTCATAGTATGATAATGGTCTATCGATAAAGTCTCTTCTGTCTCCTGTATGTTCCATAATGCTTTTAAATAGTGGTAATTCGTCTTTTTTGGCTTCCCTTGTCTTAATAGCTGATTTTTCATTTTTTCGTAATATTTGTCTTGTTTTTGATTCCATGGCTTTTTGGATTTCTTCTTCACTCTTTCCATTAATTTCAATTACATGCATCCATCTAGGTTGAAGGGTATCTTGCATAATATTAAAACCAAAGTGTTTATATCCTAATTTTTTGAGATTTTCTACAGCTTTTTTATTGTTGTATCCATTTTCTACAACATTTCCGTTGTTATCTCGTTCTTGGTATTCTACATAAGGATCTATTTTTAAAAAGATTCCTTTTTCATTTTTTATGAATTGTTTTATTTCTTTTGTAAATTTTTTTAGTATTTCTTGATTGTTATAGTCAATTAAAAAGCCCCTTGGAGAATAAAACATTTTTTTTCGTATGATAGGAATTTCTTTTGCAAGTAAAAGTGCAGCGGCAATAATAGTATTATCATTTTTAAAGCCTATATAGTATGATTTCCATCCTGTATTTTCTTTTAATTTTGCCCATTCCTTTGTCTGGTGAAATGTTATTTGTTCATGATTATCTGCAAATTTTTTGAATTCTTCCTTAGTTAGCTTTACTAATTTCATGTTTTAGCTCCTTTTTGCTTTTTTGTTTAACTATTTTTCTATATATTGGGACTAGTTTTGTGAAAACAAAGTATATTGGATAATTAATTACATAATCCCATTCTCCAATGAATTCAATATAATCTCCACCAAACTTTTTTTTAAATTCATGTAATCCTAGTCGTGGATTGTTTTCTGATAAATCACCAATGGTTCCAAATTGATCATAGATTTTTATTCCCTCTTTTTTGCAATGTTTAATATGTTCGAAATATGTATTATAATTAACGTATGTTTCACTTAAAATGTTATGGTTTCCAGCATATAATACCCAGGCTTTATCTCCATATTCAATTATCATATGGGCACTTAATGTTAATTCTTGTCCATACTGTTTTTTATATTCTTTATATTTTTCAATATCTTTTATAATATTTTCCTTTTGTTTTGCTAGCTCTGCCAGTTTTGCTTTGGCACTTTTACTTAAATTATCAATTGGTAAAATTGAGATTTGATTATTAACGTCTTTTAAACTTTTTTCTAATGCTTTTATTGTTTTGTTTAAATGCACTTTTCCTAAGAATAGAATTGCTTTACTATTTGCGTTTCCGTTAAATATTTCATATAATGTTTCATAGTAATCTTCATTATAAGATATAAAGTCTTTTCTATTTTCAGTTAATGTCATTAAGTGATAGAATTCAGGAATATCACTTTTAGTTCCGATAACTACTTCGGTATCTAGTTTTAAACTTTTGGCAATTCGTTGCTTTGTTGTTTTTGAAAAATGACTTTCAATTTCTTCTAGTGATTGACTTAAATCAATGCGAAACGTGTAGCGTGGTTGCATGGTTTCAAAATTTTTTGTAAATCCTTGATGCTTGAAACCGCATGATTTTAAGGTGGTATATATTTCATTGAAATCTTTGTTATCTTGTTTCTCGTTCTGATAATTTATGGCTGTTTTGATAATATCAGGGTCTATTTTTACAAAAATAGCTCTTTTTTCTTTTGCAAACTCTATTACTTTTTTTGTCATACTTTGTACTAAGTGTTTATTGTTATAATCAACTACAAATCCACGAGGAGCATAAAAATAGCAAAAATTCATTGGAAGCTTTTTTTCTAATAGGAGAGTAGCTGCTTGCAATTTTCCTGCTTCATCTATTAAACCTAAATAGTATGGAGTTAAGCCTTTTTTTACTTTTGAAAATTCTCCCCAAGAAACTGATTGTAAAAAGTGTGATTTTGTTTTATGGCTTTTTACGAAAGAATCATATTTTTCTTTATCTATTGAACTTAGTTTTAACATTTTGGCTTCACCTTCCTATCTATTAGTATATCATAGCTTAGGAAAAAGGACATTATTTTCTTTTTAAATCATATAATAATTGTCATCTTTTTTTAGATAATTATTTTCATTGGATTTATTTATTTGATCCTCAAGGTATTTTATTTTTCTTTTTAATTTATTTAGTTCATTTAGAATATAGTAATAATCATTTTGATTAATTATTGGTACTTGAAAAGGATAAGGATTCATATTATCACCAACTTTATTTTTTTTCTTATTTATTTTATGCAAAAGATGTTGATATGTGATAAAATGAAAAGTAGGTGGTTATATGCGTCTTAGAAATGTAAAGAATAAAGAAAAGATTCTTAATTCTTCTTCTTACTTTTTTTCTTTTAATTTTGCAAAAAAGCATTGTGGAAAATGGCATGAGTATTTTGGTAATAATAATCCTATTTTTATTGAAATTGGAATGGGAAAAGGAAAGTTTATCATTGAAAATGCTAAACAAAATCCACATGTTAATTTTATTGGTATAGAAAAATATGATAGTGTTATAGCTAAATGTTTAAAAAATATTACTGAAAAATTGGATAATTTGAAAATTATTCAGGCTGATGCTATTTATATTGATGAAATTTTTAGTCATGAAGTAAGTCACTTGTATTTAAATTTTTCAGATCCATGGCCCAAAAAAAAGCATCATATGCGGCGATTATCTAGTAAAGTTTTTTTAGAAAAATATGAAAAAATTTTTGATAATATAGCTATTGTTGAGATGAGAACTGATAATTTGCAATTATATCAATATTCACTTATATCGTTTAGTGAAAGAGGCTATATCTTTCGGGAGGTTTCTTTTGATTTACATCAAGATAAGAAACCTAATATTACAACAGAGTATGAGGACAAGTTTGCAGATAAGGGCATGAATATTTATTATTTGTTATGTACTAAAGATATTGTCTAATGTAGTAAAAATATATAAAAAAAATTCACATTTGAAAAAAAAATGATATAATGTTATAAGAGTAGGTGAAATATGAAAAAAATAATTGTTTTACTCTCTGTTGTAATTTTTTTTGTAACTGGTTGCAGTGTTACTAGGATAGATTATCAAGATATGGAAAAATGTGTTGATAGTCTAATATCAAAAAAAGTAGACACTTATAATGTCTTTTACGAAGGCTATAAGTATTATTTGCCAAAAGGTGTAAGCTTTTTAAATCGCGATGAGTATAATGCTATTTTGAAGGATGGGTCAAATAATCGATATTATTTATATGTAGATGCTATTAGTTATTATCATAAAGTGAAAAATAATTATAAGGAAGATGAGAATGCTTACTTTTCTAAAAAGATAAGTAAAAATAAAAAAAATGGTTATTTACAGATTGATAAAGTAAATTCTAAATATTTTATACAATTTGTTTATAATTATGCAAAGATGGAAGCATATGTTGATGAAAAGAATTTGATGAATGCTGTTATTAATATGTGTTCTATTCTACGTACTATTAGATTTAATGATGTTGTATTAGAAAGCTTAATTGGTGAGAATATTTTAGATTATAAAGAAGAAAATTATACTTTATTTAAGGCTGATTCCTCAAAGGAAGATTTTTTGGATGTTGTGGAGAGGGAAGAGACAGATTTGTATAAGAAAGATATTGAAGATGAAAAAATAGATTTAGATTATTAATATAAAAGAGGTGGACTCATGGGTGTGTTTGATAAAATAAAAAATGCTCTTTTTGAAGTTGAATATGTTGAAGTGGAAGAACCTCCAAAGAAGGAAAAAAAGTCAAAAAAAGAGAAAAAAGAGAAGAATGAAGAAAAGCCAATTGCTAAGAAGATTGTTTTGCCAGGTACAAGAAAAGAAAAAATAGAAGAATTGCAAGAAGAAGAGTTAAAAGATGAAGATTTTGAAATAAGACCTAAGGAAGAAAAAATTAAAGAAGTTAATCGAGAGGCTTTTAAAATAATGGACGATAATGACTTTAAAGTTGAAGATGATTTTCAAGATGAGCCTGAGATATTGAAAGACTATGATAAAAATTTAGTTGTTGAAGAAAAAAGTAGAGTTAGTAGAATGTCTTTTTTAGAAGAACATAAAAATGAATATTATCAAGAAGAAAAACAGCATGAATCAATTCATCAGCGCGAAAGTAGGCCTTATGGTAGAGATAGTTCTTATGATGTTCCGGTTCATGAATATGGAACCTATGAGAAAAAAGAGGAGAAAGTTTATTTTAAACCAAGTCCTATAATTTCACCTATTTATGGTATTTTGGATAAAAACTATAAAAAAGAAGATGTGAGAGAAAAGAAAGAGGTTCGTATTACGAGTAATTATACTAGAAGTAACGTAAGTGTTGATGATATTAGAAATAAGGCTTATGGAAATAATAGTAAGTATGAATCTAATATGATTGATAATTCTTCTTCGGAGTCTACTAAATTTGAAGTAGAAGATGAAGAGGATAATTTGTTGGTTGATTTGAGTGATCATAGTAAAAAGCCTGAAGTAAAAGAACTTACGGTAGGTGATGCTTTAGAGTATTTTCAGGATTTAGGATTGGAATATAATGTTGATTATGTAGATGTTAGTAAGGATAAGCTTTCAAAAAAGCAAGTTAATCAAAAAAATAACCAGGAAAATGTAAATCCTTTAGATAAAGAAATTATTAATGTCAATGATGAAAAAAAGGCTATTTCTAAAGATTTGAAAACAATTGAAGTAAAAGATGAATCGAAAGCGTCTAATAAAATAGATTCTAATGAAGATAATGATAATTTATTTGATTTGATTGATTCTATGTATCAAGAAAATGATTAAAGAGGAGAAATGTTATGGAAACTAGTGCACTTTTATCTGTTTTATTGTATATATCTGGAATTGTTTTGATGGTTGTTTTTATTGTTGTAGGTGTTAAATTAATTAATATTTTGGATAAAGTTAATAGGATTGTGGATAATTTAGAAGAAAAAGTTAGTTCTTTTGATAATGCTATCTCTGTATTAAGCAAAGCTGCAAATGGAGTCGCTAATATAAGTAATACTATGGTCTTTAGTGTTTCATCGGCTTTATCTAAGATATTTAATAAAAAAATAAAGAAAGAGGAGGAATGATTATGAGTAAGAAGAAAGGATTTGGCAAATTTATTGCAGGAGCTTTAATTGGAACTGGTATTGGGCTTTTATTTGCTCCTAATAAAGGAAGTGAAACAAGAGAGGCTTTGAAGAAAAAGTTTGATGAATTAGCTAGTCAAATAAAGAGCATGGATAGTGAGGAAATAAAGAATGATTTTAGCAGAAGGATTCAAGAAATAAAGACTGAGTTAGCTGAACTAGATAAGGAAACAGTTATGGACTTTGCAAGGGATAAGGGAACTATGCTAAAAGAAAGAGCTCAAGAGTTAGTTGATTTAGCTAAAGAAAAGGGTACTCCTGCTATAAAAAAGAGTGCCGAGGCTGTTTTAGATAGTGTAGTAAAAGTTTCTAAAGATGTTTTGGGGAAATTATCAGAAAAATCATCAAAAAAATAAAGATTGACAAGTTATTAATTTATGATAGTATATAGTTATATTTTTTAATGACAAGTATTTAGTAATAAAATATATTGTGTATAAGAGAACTATCGGGTGGTGTGAGGTAGTACAATAGTTTTATGAATTACGTACTTTGAAAAAAATCGTTTGTCTGCGTTAAGGCTAAAAAGTGCATGTTTTTACATGAATTAAGGTGGTACCGCGATTTTCGTCCTTATGTGATGGAGTCGTTTTTTTTTGGAGGTGTTTTATGCATACAGAATATGAGGTTCGTGTTCTTAATATAAATGTTATGGATATAGTTGAAAAATTAGAAAAATTGAATGCTATTAAAGAATGGGATTTATTACAAAAAAGATATGTTTATGATTTTATTCCTAAAGTTGATGGAAAATGGATTAGATTACGTACTAATGGAAAGCAAACAACTTTAACTATCAAAAATTTAATATCTTCAGAGATTGATGGGACACAAGAGTTAGAGTTAGTAGTTGATGATTTTGAAAAATGTAATTTGATATTAAATGAACTGGGATATGAGGCTAGAAGCTATCAGGAAAATAGACGTATTCAATACGTTTTAAATAATGTAGAAATTGATATTGATTATTGGCCAATGATTCCGACATATTTAGAAATAGAAGGTAATAGTGAAGACGATGTATATAAGACCTTGAAAATATTAGGTTTTACAAAAGATGATTGTACTATGAAAGATGTTAATAGTATTTATTCAGATTATGGATACAATTTAAATGATATGCCATATTTACGATTGGAGGATGAAAGAAAATGACGTTGTTTGAAGAATTAGAATGGAGAGGGCTTGTACAAGAAATTAGTTCTCCGGAGTTAATTAATAAATTGAATAGTGGGGGAATGACTTTTTATATTGGAACTGATCCAACAGCAGACTCTATGCATATTGGTCATTACTCTTCTTTTTTGATATCTAAGAGATTGGCAAAAGCTGGTCATCATCCAATATTACTTGTGGGTGGGGCTACAGGACTAATAGGAGATCCAAAGCCAACAGCAGAGAGACCTATTATTAGTAAGGAAGAAGTGGAAAAAAACATAGCTGGTTTAACTCGACAGGCTAAAAAAATATTTGGTTTTGAAGTTGTTAATAATTGGGACTGGACTAAAGATATTAATATTTGTGATTTTTTGAGAGATTATGGAAAATATTTTAATGTCAATTATATGCTTGCAAAAGACCATGTTAAGTCCAGAATGGATGTAGGTATAACTTTTGCAGAATTTTCTTATATGTTATTACAGGCAATGGACTTTTATTATTTATATCAAAAATATGATTGTCAGTTACAAGTAGCAGGTAGTGATCAATGGGGAAATATTACTTCTGGTATTGAGTTGATAAGAAAAAAGTTGGATAAAGAAGCATATGGTATGGTAATGCCTCTTGTTGTGGATTCTACTGGTAAAAAGTTTGGAAAAACAGAAGGAAATGCTTTATGGCTAGATGAAAATAAAACTTCGTCTTATGAGTTATATCAATATTTAATTAATTTAGATGATTCAATGATTGTTGATTATCTTAAAAAACTAACGTTTTTAAGTAAAGAGGAAATAGAGTGTATTGCTAAAGAAAATATGACTCATCCAGAGCAACGCATTGCTCATAAAGCTTTGGCACGTGAGATTATTACAGATTTGCATGGAGAAAAAAGCTATTTAGAAGCTGTTAAAATTAGTGAAAGTCTATTTAGTGGTGATATTAGTACTTTTAATAGTAAGGATGTTGAAATAGCTTTTAAGGGTCTTCTACCATTTGAAATATCTGAAGATTATTCAATTGTCGAATTGTTAGTCTATGGAAAAATATGTTCTAGTAAAAGAGAGGCTCGAGAATTTGTAAAAAATGGTTCTATTACTTTAAATGGTGAGAAAATAATTGACTTAGATTTTGTTCTTACAAAAGATAAATGTATTGATAATAAGTATTTTATTATACGTCGTGGTAAGAAAAAATATTTTGTCGGAGTTTACAATTAGAAAGTAAGAATTTTTCTTATTTTCTTTTTGTTTGTGGAAAAAACGTTATTCTTTTGTTACAATGAGCATGAAAGGGGACTTATTATGAACGATAAAATTTTAAAGAGATTGAAGTTTTTAGAAATCTTTTTGTTTTTTTTAATTTTTATAGAAGTTATTCATGTATGCTATTCTTTGTTCTTTAATATGGAAAAAGATTTATACTTCGATGGTGTCAATGCTATAGATAAAAATTCTAATTATTATGTAACTGTTGGTAGTAATAATAGCAATGTAAATCATTATGAAAAAGCTAAGGTTTCAGCTTATGATAGTAAACGTAATAAAAAGTTCGAAAAGCTTTATAATGTTGGCTATAATAGTGCGTTTTTTGGAGTTGCTTTTGATGATGATGATATAATTGCTGTTGGAAATTACGAAAAAACTGCTGATGAGCATAGTAATTTGCAAAGAAGGGCACTTATTGTAAAATATAATATGTCTGGAGAAATTATCTTTCAAAAGGATTTCCAAATCTTGGATAATTCAAAATTTACTAGTATTTATATTGTTGATGATGGTTATTTAGTTACGGGTCAAAGTGTTTATCAAAATACCAAAATAGGTAATAAAAAAGGAGGAGCAGTCTTATTAAAATACGATAAAGATGGGAATATTTTATGGTCAAAGACGTATGGTGATAATAAGTTTGGCTGTTTTAATGACTTACTAGTTAGTGAAGGCTTCATTTATACTGTTGGAATAAATAAAGGGAATAGTGTCATATGTAAGTTTGATATGGAAGGTAATTTATGTGGATATGATGATTATAATAGTGGTACAGATTTTGGCTTTAATAGTATAGTAGTACTAAACGATAAGCTCTATGTAAGTTCTTCTAAAAGGAATGGTAGCAGAAATTTTGCTGTTATTGTTATGTATGATTTTGATTGTAATTATATTAATGAAGTACTTTTCAATAGTAAAAATGACACTTGCTATAATAGGCTAATGATAGATAGTCATGGATATATTGTGGCAATAGGAACTGTTTCTGTTAAAGGTGATTTTTCTAATAAAATGATGGATGGATTTCACTATGGGGGTATTATTGGAAAATACAAAGCAAATTTAGAAAAAGTTTCTGTTGTAACATATGAATATAATCAAAATGATCTTTTTACTGATATTATTAATAATAATGGTGAATATTTGGTTGTGGGGTATTCTTTATATAATGATGTTTATTTAAGCAAATTTATACGATATAGTGAAGCATTAAAAGTTTTAGATGTAGAGTCTTGATTTGCGAAAAAAAAGAATGTGATTTTCACATTCTTATTTGTTATAAAACTCAACAATAAGTGATTCATTTATATCAGCGTTTAGTTCGTTTCTTTCAGGTAATCTAACATATGTTGCTTCCATTTTTCCTTCATCAAAAGTAATAAACTCTACACGTTTTGATACTTTTGCTAAAGAATCAGAAACAACTTTAAGATTTTTGTCATCTTCTTTTAAAGAAATAATATCACCTGGTTTAACTCGATATGATGGAATGTCAACTTTGCGTCCATTTACAGTAACATGTCCATGATTTACTAATTGTCTTGCACCACGGCGAGTTGTTGAAAATCCTATTCTGAATACTAAATTATCTAATCTAGATTCTAATAGTCTTAAGAAGTTTGTACCATGAATACCAGACATTTTTGCAGCTTCATTAAAGGTTTTTTTGAATTGTCTTTCATTTACACCATACATAAAGCGTACTTTTTGCTTTTCTTTTAATTGAGTTCCATAGTCAGATGCTTTTCCTTTACGATCTTGTCCATGTTGTCCAGGACTATATGGACGACGAGCTAATTCTTTACCTGTTTCACTAATTGAAAATCCTACGCGACGAGCTTTTTTATAACTAGGTCCTATATATCTTGACATATTGTATCTCCTTTCTTTTTTTTTACAAAATCTTGAATATTTAGTCATATTTTAGGGAGTTTTTCTTTCACATAAACAGCAATAGTTACTTTTATTTTTGAAAACACATTAAAATATTCTAAATTCGCTGTTTCAAGTAATTTGCATTTTTAATTATATTGCATAAAGAGATACATGTCAAGAAATATTTTTTTAGAAGAAAACTAAAATATTTACTTAAAGTATGGAAAAAAGAAGTCGAAATATGTTAGAATAGAAATAAGGATAGAGGTGGATGTATGCAAGGACAGTTTCTTATTATTGGTTCAGCTATTGTTATAGCATTTATAATTGTTATTGTAATACTCCATTTTGTAAAAAAAGCTGAGGTAAAATATTATCGTAGTAAAGTTAAAAATTTAGAAATTCAGCGCAATATGGTTGCTTCTACGCCCGTTTTAGTTGAGCTGTCAAAAGTAGAGCCTATTATTAAAAATGATAAAATGGAGGAAAAGTATAATAAATGGCAAGAGAAGTTTGAGAATATTAGGGAAAAAAGACTGACTCTTATTGATGATATGTTAATAGATTTAGATGCTTTTGTGGAAAAACGTGATTATAAATCTTGTGGTTATCGTATGGCAAGTGTAGAAATTGAAATATATAAAGTTAGGGAAGCTGCTGAACATTTATTAGAGGAAATAAAAGATATTACTTTGAGTGAGGAAAAGTATAGAGCAATTGTTATAAAGCTAAAAACTAAATATCGGACGCTTAATAAGGAATTTCAAGATCATAGAGAATTATATGATTTTATGCAAGAAGCTATTGAATTGCAGTTAGAAAATATTGAAAAAAGATTTTTAGATTTTGAAAAAGTAATGGAGCGTAATGAGTATACTGAGGTTGTTCAAATATGTAAAGCATTGGATACCATGATTGATCACATGGATATTATAATAACTGAATTACCAGATGTATTATTGATGGCTAATCAAGTGATTCCAAATCGTATGAAGGAAGTAGAAGAGATTAATAAAGAAATGGTTGATGATGGTTTTGTTCTTGATTATTTGAATATTAATTATAACATTGAGGAGTCTAAAAAGAATATTAGTCAAATATTAGATAAGGTAAGAGTCTTGGACTTAGAAGGGTCAATGTTTGATTTAAAAACGATGCTTGAGTATTATGATTCATTATTTCTTGATTTTGAAAAAGAAAGATTATCTAGGAAAGTTTATAATGAATTAAAAACCTCTTTTTTTGAAAGATTAGAAAAGACTAATAATTTGGTAAAAGAAGTGTATGATCAATTAGATGATATTAAAAATATGTATGATTTAAAAGATGATGATATAGAGGTAATTCATGAAGTTAATAAAACGCTTATTGTTATTAATGATGATTATCGTAAAATGATAGCTAAAGAGGAATCCAAATCTAGTCCTTATTCTATATTAAATGAAGAAGTTGAGTCATTATCTAATCGCTTGACAATGATGGAAGAGTCTTTTGATGAGGCTTTAAAGTCTTTGGGTAACATGTATGATGATGAGCTTCGGGCTAGAGAGCAATTACAAGAGATACAAGAGTTCTTAAAAGTATGTAAAAATGAAATCCATAGTTATAAATTACCTGTCATAACTAATAATTATTTTGTGCAATTAAGTGAGGCAAATGAGGCAATTTATGAGGTTATTAAGGAATTAGAAAGAAAGCCGATTGTTATTAGGATATTAAATACTAGAGTAGATACAGCTCGAGATTTGGTTTTAAAGCTTTATAATACTACTATGGAAATGGTGAAAATGGCAAAGCTTGCAGAAAAGACCATTGTTTTTGTTAATCGTTATCGAAGTGGCTTCCCAGAAGTTAATAAGGCCTTAATAGCTGCTGAAAAAGCCTTCTACAAAGGAAATTATAAAGAAGCTTTAGATATTTCTATTAAAGTTACTTCCTTTGTTGATGAGAAAATATATAAAAAATTACTTATGGTTTATGAAAAGTAGAACTGATTTTAAATAAAGATTGATAGCAATATTTTGTAATCATGTTCTTTTTTTTTATAATTTGTATAATTTAAAAGGTTTTCAAATAATTTGTTTTTATGATATAATATGGCGTGTGAGGTTATTATGGATAAAGTTGTGTTAATAAAATATGGAGAATTGTCAACAAAGAAAGGTAATCGTAATTTTTTTATAAATACTTTATGTAAAAATATAGAAAGTAAATTATCAAATTATGATGTTAAAATTCATAAAGATCGTGCTAGAATGTATATTGAATTATTAGAAAAGGATTTGGAAGCTGTTAAAGCTGTTATAGATAAAACATTTGGTGTTCACTCTTATCATGTTGCAACAATTGTTGATACTAATGACCTAGATATTCAGAAGGCAGTTTTAGATTTAGCTCTTTGTAAAAAGTTTACTACTTTTAAGGTTGAAGTTAAAAGAAGCGATAAATCATTTCCCATTCGTAGTCAAGAATACAATAGAGTTTTAGGGGGCTTATTATTAAAAAGTATTAATAAGATTTCAGTTGATGTTCATAAACCAGATTTACTAATTAAGGTAGAAATTCGGCCAAAAGAAAGTTTTATTTATTGCAATAGTTATGTGGGTATAGGTGGATACCCTGTAGGGACTCAATCACGTGGGATTTTGATGTTGTCTGGAGGAATTGATTCTCCTGTTGCTGGTTATTTAGCAATGAAAAGGGGAATTGTTTTAGATGCTGTATATTTTGAGGCTAGACCTCATACTAGTATTCAAGCAAGAAATAAGGTTATCAAATTAACTGAAAAATTAGTTCAGTATTCTAATTTAATTCGTTTGCATATTGTTAATTTTACTCCTATCCAGGAGGAAATTTATAAGAAATGCCGTGAAGATTATTGCATAACTATTATGAGAAGAATGATGTATAGGATTATGGATGGCTTGTCTAAAAAGTATAAAGCTAAGGTAATAATAAATGGTGAAAGTATAGGTCAGGTTGCTTCACAAACATTATCAAGTATGGCTGTTATTAATAGTGTTACTAATGTGCCAGTTATTCGTCCAGTTGCCTGTTTTGATAAATTAGAAATTATTGATATTGCACGGAAGATAGATACTTATAATATTAGTATTATTCCTTATGAAGATTGTTGTACTGTATTTGTTCCTAAACATCCTATTATTAATCCTGATAGTAGAGTTGCGATTGAAGAGGAAGAAAAGTTTGATTATGAGAATATGATTTTAGAGGCAATCTCTAATGTTGATACAATAAAGGTGGGGTTTGATTTAGAAAATGAATTTTCTGATATATTATAATTTTGAGGTATTAATTTTTTAAATGGTTACATCCTATAAATGTATAGGAGGTGAAATAAATGCCGAGAAAGAAAAATGCTAATGCTTCTATGAAGGTGAGAGTTCCTGGCGCTAAAAATTCTGTTGAAAAAATGAAATATGAGATAGCAAATGAATTTGGTGTAAATTTGGGTGCAACAGCAAGTAGCAGAGATAATGGAATTGTTGGAGGCGAAATTACAAAACGATTAGTTGAAAGTGGAATGAGTCGTTCCAATGTTTCTTCAAATTCATCAACTACTAAAAAAAGTAAAAAAAGAAGTAAAAAAACTAGTAAATAACTAGAATAAGTAGATAATTGAAACATATAGAATAAATAATCTATGTGTTTTTTCTTTTTTGTTTTATTGTTAATGTAAGTTTGATATAATTTGTATAGGTGATATTATGATAGATGGAGCTCGTATTCAAAAAAAAATTATAGAATTGTTGTCTTCTTCTAATTCGCAAGAAGAATTTAGTAATTTATCATATGATGAAAAAGTATATGTTTTGAAATTTGAAAATCCTTTTTTAAATATTTTAATTGAAAATGTTAGTAATATTGGATTGCATTTTTTTAATCGAGAAGAGTCTCTAAAAATTATAAATGATAAGGAAAATATACCAAACTTTAAGAAAATAATTTTACCCTTGATTGACTTACCAGATGATATATTGATAGAAACTTTTTCTAATTCAGAAAGCCCTTTTTTTGAAGGCTTAGAAATTAGGCAGAGAAATGAGTATATGTATTCTTTTTTTAAATATGTTAATAATTCATCTAATCTTTTAGAATATATAGATAAATTACCATATGAGTTAGTAGTAGTGGCTCTTAAATTTTTAAGCGATGAAGACTTAGAACAGCTATTATATCGTAAGTTACCAGATAATCTAGTAACTGATATTATAAAGAATTTTAAAGATGATAAATATAAGCTTTTTTATCTCAAAAGGTTTGGTTTTAAAGGAAGAGTTAGAGCTATAGCATCTTTATCTGATGATAATCTAGTGAAGTTTATTACACCATTTTCTTTAGAAAAAGGAGAGCTGATTTCTAATCTTTCTTCTGATGTTCTTAAAGAAGAATATTTAAATAGATATAGATTTTTTTTAAGAGCAGGAGATGTGACAAAAATATTGCTTTCATTTAAAGATAGTGATTTATATGTTGTGAGAAATCATTATCTTTTAAAAAGAGAAGTAGATATTTATGAATTTATAAAGTATTATAATTGGAATATAGAAGTACTCAAGGTTTTACTTTCACGTATAAAAAAAGAATCTTTTCTAGTGAATATATTATTGTACAGTAATCTTTTATATGAGAAGGATGTTGATTTTGTTAAATCTATTATAGATAGAATACAAAATCCAAAAAATATTTATAAACTATATGAAGAAGCTCCTGCCGAGTGGATTGATTATCTTTTGGGAAAATTACCACAGAAATATGTTCAAAAATATGTTAGGGAAAATAGTGACGAATTAAATTCATATAAAGTTTTATTGAAGTTGGAAGATGATGACTTACTTTTTGCTGTTTTACCACACTATCAGTTTAGTGAGAAATATTCAGATGATATGTATCCTCTATTTGCTTTAATATCTAAAAAATATCAATTAAATTTGTCTCATTTAATTGATCTTGTGAAGCTTACAGGTTGTTCTATTGTTCCTCAATTGGCAAACGTAAATGTTAGGGATGCTATTAATTTAAATGAAAAAGAATTTCAGAAATATTTAAATTTATTTAGTGAAACAAATTTAATAATGAGTAAAGGAGCTTTTTCTAGTATAGCAAATTCTTTTTTAAGTAAGGAGTTTAATCTTCATTTTTCAAATCAAATAGTTTTGATAAATAATATCAAAAGCGCTATTAGAGTTGATGATTTTGATGTGGCATATGAAAAGGTAAAGCTGCTAATAAAAGATGATTACTTTATGGATTTCGAAGCTTTGTGGAATAGTCTTTTAAATGATAGAAATATTGATTATTATAGTGAGATAAATAGTTATTTGATTAAAAAAAGAAACAAGTATGTAAATGATAATGCTACACTTCGTTTAATAAATATTGCAGATTCTAATTATGAGGTAAATGCTTTATCAAAGCTCATATTTAAATGTTTATCAGCTGATCAAATATATCATGAAATTTGTATGGGAATTTCTGAAGATAAAAAAGAAAAGTATGATATTTTATTGTCTAATAAAACTTTGCTTTTTAATCTTATTAATTTTAAGAAAACTGGCTGTGTTAATAATGTAACAAATACTGTTTTAAACAAAAAATATTTAAATTTATTTGGAGAAATGATGAAGGATGCTATTAAGGAATCGGCTTTTTATAGTGTGTGGAGTAACTCTATTAATTCGGTTCCTATGGATAATATTCCTGTTCAAAGTGAATTTAATGCTGTTGATAATAATAGATTGGTTCAGCTTGTCTCAAATATTGATGTTAATAAATTAAAAAGTACTATTTTTACTAGTGATTCTTTGTATAAAGAATTGTTAAGTTATTTAGGAAAATATAGAATTTTAGCTTTAGATTCTGAGTTTACATTATTGACTGAAAAAATTGATATATTATTGTCACCAATATTGATAGCGTCTTTTATTAGTAATTTTGGACAAATTATGGAAAAAAAGAATGAATACGAACAAAAAAATTATAAAGTAACACTTTCTTATTTGTTTTCATTAGCAGAATTACTTTATGGTGACTTTAGTAATTATGAATCTATTTTTGGAAGTGAAAATTATCAATTTTTAAAATTAAATCCTATGCCTAATTCAAGTCCTTTTAGCATGGAAAAAAGACTTGAGATAGCGTTAAATCGTATACATGTAATGCATAATAGAAAATATATAACGGTACCTCCTATTAGTAAGGTTTTTTCACTTGGGGATAATAAAAAACTAGAAGTTACTCTTGGAGATACTGATAATTCAATAAATTTAACTTTGGGCGAGAGAACTAAGTCTTGTATGCGTATAGGTGGTGCTGGTAATTCCTTGTTTGATTTTTGTTTGGAAAATGAGAATGGTTTTCATATTATTTATCGAAATCCTGAAACTGGAGATTTTATTACTAGAGTATCTTGTATTAGAAATGGCAATACTGTATTTTTAAATGAAGTCCGTCATTCAACTTCATATAACTATACTGATATTGATATTCAAAAAGCAACCAGATTAATTGGCGAAGAAATAATCAATAGTACAAGAAATAGTCAATATCCTATTTTAAATGTTGTTACTACAAATACGTATGCATTTTCTGGAATGCCTACAAAGAATATTGGTGTATCTAATCCTACTAAGGGATTTAACTTGGGTATTTATACAGATTTTAAGGAAACGGCGGTTGTGGTAGCAGCAAAAGATAATGTTTTTTCTCCGATTAAATTAGGACCTACTGAATGTGAAAGGTATCCTGTTTCTAGATCGGCAATTAGGGCGTTTGAATTGGAAAAAGCAGTTTCAGCTATATCTACTATTGAGACTAGAGATGCTTATTTATCTGGGAAACCTTTAAACGAAATTTCTATTGTGAAAAAAAATGTAATTATGGCTTATGTTGGTGGTGATTGGTATGTTGCTTTATTAGATACTGGTGAGTGTATTTCTTATCTATCTAAGAGTAGTAATAATAAAGAGGCAGCAACTGCTGAAATGCAGTACTATTTGACTCTTATAAATAATTATAAATTTGATATTGATAGTTCTGGTGTAAAGTTAATATAGTTGATAAAAGATGTTAATATAAATATTCATTTCTTTATTTCTTGAAATCTTTTTTGTTGTTTGATAATATAATGTTGTTATAAAGGAGAGATGATGTATGAAGTTTTTATGCGTTAACGCAGGTAGTAGTTCTTTAAAGTTTCAATTATATGATATGCCAAAAGAAGATGTACTTATTAGTGGATATATTGAAAGAATTGGGATGGAAGATAGTTTTTGGAACACTAAAGTAAATGGTCAAAAAATTAGAGGAGAGAAAAGTCTAAAAAATCATGAGGAAGCAGTTAAAGTTTTACTTAATGAGTTATTGGAAAATAAGGTTATCAGTTCTTTTGAGGAAATTAAAGGTGTTGGACATAGAGTTTTACATGGTGGGGAAAAATATAGTAATTCAGTATTAATTACTGATGAGGTTATTCAAGATATTAAAGATTTGACAAAACTTGGACCACTTCATCATCCTGGAAATCTTGCAGGAATTGAAGCTTTGCGTGAAGTTTTACCTAAGGTGCCTATGGTAGCGGTGTATGATACTGCTTTTCATCAAACTATGTCTAAAGAAAAATATATTTATCCAGTACCTTATGAGTGGTATTTAAAGTATGGTGTTCGTAAATATGGATTTCATGGGACTAGTCATAAATATATAACAACTATAATGAAAGAAAAACTTGGTAAAGATGATGTTAATTTGATTATTTGCCATATTGGAAGTGGTGCTAGTATTAGTGCTATTAAAAATGGTAAATGCTTTGATACAACTATGGGGCTTACACCACTTGATGGTCTAATGATGGGAACACGAAGTGGAGTAATTGATCCTTCTATTATTGAATTTGTTTGTAAGGAATCTGGAAAAAGTGTTTCTGAGGTTACTAATGATTTAAATAAAAGAAGTGGACTTTTAGGAGTTGCTGGATTTAGTGATAGTCGTGATGTTGAAGATGCTGCTGCTAGTGGAGATGAGAGGGCTAAGCTAGCCTTTAATATGTATAATGATAGAGTGATAAATTATATTGCTCAATATTATATAGAACTTGAAGGAAAAGTAGATGCAATTGTATTCACTGCTGGCGTTGGTGAAAATGGAATAGAGGAAAGAGAGGCTATTCTTAAGGCATTATCTCCTTTAGGTATTAATGTTGATACAAAAGCTAATAATTCAATTGCTAGTTATAGAGATATTCAAGAGGGAATTATTAGTGATAAAGATTCAAAGGTTCCAGTATGGGTAGTACCTACTAATGAAGAACTTATGATCGTTAAAGATGCATATGATATTATTACAAATCAATAAGCTCTATTGAGCTTTTTTTAGTATATAGGTATATATTAAACCCATTAGATTATCACTGCTTTTAATAATATCGTTTAATTAAAAAAATCTAATTGCTTACCATTGTAATTCGTATTTAATTTTAGCAAAATTATGCGATAAACATTATTATTTTAAAAATTTTATATTACTAGAAGAACCTAACTAGTCTGTAATTATAAATTTAAAATTTTAGGTTAATTTTTTGTTGACATTTTATTTTTATCATTGTTTAATGACTTTATGGTAGGTGTTTAAGGTGGAAGTGTATTTATTTGCGGCTATATTACCGGTTTTTATTTTATGCTACTATATTTATAAAAAAGATGTAAATCGGGAGCCTAATAGAGTTCTTTGGAAAATATTTGGTTTTGGATGCTTAATAAGCGTTCCAATTTTTTTCATAGAAGTGTTTATTCAGTTGTTTTATTCAGTTGAAGACACCTCAAGTTTTTTGTCTTTATTTGCTAATGTTTTTATTTCAATTGCTTTTATAGAAGAAGGCTTCAAATGGGTTGTTACAAAGAAGTATGGGTATAATATAAAAGAATTTGATGAACTATATGACATTGTTGTTTATGCTGTGTTTGCATCTTTAGGATTCGCGTGTGTAGAAAATATCTTGTATGTTTTTTCAAACGGTATAGGAAATGCAATACTAAGAGCTTTTACATCGGTTCCTGGACATACTTGTTTTGGTGTTATTATGGGATACTTTCTTTCTTTGGCAAAAGTAAATGAAATAAGAGAAGAAAAAGATGAATTTAAAAAAAATTTGTTTTTAAGTATTCTAATTCCTACAGCACTTCATACTTTGTATGATGCAATTCTTTTATATTCAATAGAAATTCAAAGCTTTTCATTTCTTTTGCTTTTTCTAGGGTTTTTAATTGTGATGTTTTTTAGTTGCTTTAAAGTTGTTAATAAAGTTGCTTCTAGTAATCAAAATCTATATGTTCAGCAAAATCTTGATATTGTACAAAAAAAACAAGATGATGGTAATCAAGAAATAGTTCATTTTTGTTATAATTGTGGAAGTAATGTAGATGGTTGTAATTATTGCACTAATTGTGGGACAAAAGTATAAGTAATTTAATAAATATACTATTTGTAATAAGGTTATGTAACGTGAAGAAAATATTTTTACTTTCTTTTTTATTTTTAGTTAGTTTTAGTTTGAGAGTTCATGCTAAAGAAAATATTTCTATTGAAAAGATAGAACTAGTAGAAAATAATAATGTTGAAGTAAATGAAGAAATATCTTATGAAGGGTTAGATTTATAAGCAAGTTTAAGATTCTTTGATGTAGGTGATTTTGTAATTTATAAAGTGACTTTGAAAAATGATGATACTAGAAATTATAGTATTAAAGATATAAGTAGTGAAAGGGAGATGGAATATTTCTCTTTAGAAAGTGGTTCTAAGGGAGTAATTCTTTATGCGGGAAAAACAGAAGTTGTTTTCTTATGAAGGTATAATTCAAAAACATTTAGTTTGAATTTAAGTGCTTGGGATACCTCTAAGGTAAAATCTGCGGTTGCTATATTTCAGTATGCAGGTAGAAATTCAGAAAAGTTCAGTTTAGATTTAAGTAATTGGAATACATCAAATGTAACTGCGATGAATAACATGTTTGCTTCAGTTGGAACAAATGCTACAACATTTTCTATTATTATTCCACAAACTAATAGTAATGGAATTAATAATACAAATACTATTTTTTATGTAAATACTACTGATTGTTCAATAACTGCTCCATTAGGTAGAGAATTTATTTTGGCGATACCTTAAAAAGAGAAGAATGTGTCCTTTCTTTTGTTTATTAAAATATCTAGATTTATATTATACATGTTTAAATCGCTAATTGTTCTTTTTTTTGCCTGTCATTTATAGTATAATAGAAGTAATAGATTCTCAAGGGAGAGATTATTATGAAATTTATTTCGGCAAAATTTTATGATAAGGCATTGAATTTTACGTTGTTTAATATGGAAGATGAGAGGATTGTTGCAAGTGGTGTTTTTGAAAATATAGGCTTGGAGAAAAGCTGTTATACAATTACTTACAATAACAATGTAGTTAAAGAAGAAGTTTCTTTTTTTGATTGTGTGGAAGTTGTTAAAATCCTACTAAATAAACTTGTTTCCTTAGAGATTATTCATTCTAAAGAGGATATAAAAGGGATAGGTTATTTTGTTCCTTATGGTGGGGAATTATTTCAGAATAGTGTTCTTTTAAATGAGAGGAATATTAAGTATAAGCAATTGGAGTCTCTTGTTTCTTTTCCTTCAATACATATGCAGAATAATATAGATGGCATAAAAGCTTTTCAGGAAGTCTTTTCCGACATTCCATTAGTTGGAGTCTTTGATACCGCTTTTTATTCTACAATTGATGAAGCAGCTTATTTATTTGCTGTTCCTCGTCGTTGGTATACAGAGTATGGCGTTAGAAAATATGGATTTAATGGAATTAATCATAGCTATGTTACTAATTGTATAGAGAAAATTCTCTCTAAAGATAATTTTAAATTGATAAGTTGTTATATAGGAAAAGAAGAAGCAAGTATTAGTGCAATTTCTAATGGGAAATGTATTGATACTTCTATGAGTTTTTCTTCTTGTTCTGGGGTTATTACGGGTACTAATTGTGGAGATGTTGATCCTTCTATTATCCCTTATATAATGGAAAAAGAAGGGAAAAATGCTTCGGAGGTTTTAGATGATTTGACTTATAATAGTGGTTTGTTAGGAATGAGTGAAATTACAAGTGATATAGTTGAACTCATGAATTTTTGTGAAGATGGAAATGAAAAAGCGATTTTAGCAAAGAACAAGTATGTGCGTCGAATTGTTGATTTTATTGCTCAATTTTATGTGCTATTAGGAGGGGTTGATGTAATATCTTTTTCTGGAAGTGTAGGAGAATCATTGGTTCCTCTTAGACGGGAAATATGTGAAAAACTTAGTTCGCTGGGAGTAAGGATTAACCTTGATGAAAATAATATGTGTAATGAAACAAGAAAAATAAGTATGGCTGATTCTGAGGCGTTGGTATATGTTGTTTCGGCAAATGAGCCGTTGATGATTGCTAGAGAGGCTTGGAAAGTATTGAATAGATAGGAATTTGATAAATGTATAATGAATTGTTAGAAAAAATAAAAAGTTTTGATACAATTGTAATTGCTCGACATATTGGTGTTGACCCTGATGCGTTATGTAGTCAACTAGCATTACGAGATTCTATTAAACTGACTTATCCAAATAAAAAAGCTTTAGCTATTGGAACAGGTAGTGTTAAATTTCATTCGTTTGGAAAGTTAGATAAATTGGAGCAACCAAATAATGCTTTGTTAATTGTTTGTGATACGCCCGATTTGCGCCGAATCGACTCTGCTAATCCTAGTGATTATGCTTTTTCAATAAAAATTGATCATCATCCTTTTATAGAAAAAAGCTGTGATTTGGAAATTGTTGAAGAAAATGTAACTTCTACTTGTGAGATTATAATGAAAGTGATTTTTCAGACAGAGTTACAGTGTAATAGTTCAATTGCTGAGCTATTATATATGGGTTTAGTATCAGATTCCAATAGATTTTTGTTTAATAGTTGTAATTATGAAACGTTTAATCTTGTATCTACTCTTTTAAGAAAATACCCTTTTCAATTATCTAGTGTTTATGAGAAACTTTATATTAGACCAATGAGTGAAATAATGTTAGAAGGGTATATAGCTTTAAATATGAAAGTTACTGATAATGGGCTTGGTTATATTATTATTTCAGATGATATTATCAATAAATTTAGAGTTGATAGTGCTTCAGCCGGTAATATGGTTAATGATTTTAATTATATAAAAGAAGTTCTTGTTTGGGCTACAATAACTGAGGATATAAAGAATAAGCAATATCGTATTTCTATTAGGTCTCGAGGCCCACAAATTAATCATATTGCAGAAAAACATAATGGCGGTGGACATAAGTATGCTTCGGGAGTTCGAGTAAAGAACTTAAATGAGGCTTTGAATGTTATGAAAGATTTAAATTTAGAACTTGAGCAATATAAAAAAGAAAAGTAGAGGGGATAAATATGGTAATAAAAGATGCAAATTTAGAAATTATGGCTACAAGACGTAGTCAGTATCCAGATAATTTGAAACCAGAGTTTTTATTAGTGGGGAGAAGTAATGTAGGGAAAAGTAGTTTTATAAATTGTGTTTTAGGACGTAAGAACTTAGCTTATACTTCAGCAACTCCAGGTAAAACACAGACACTAAATTTCTATAATGTAAATGAGTCATTTTATTTAATTGATGTACCAGGGTATGGATATGCATCTGTAGATAAAAAAACGCAAGCAAAATTTGGAATGATGATTGAAGAATATCTTGAGAAAAGAAAGCAACTGAAAAGAGTTTTTATGTTAATTGATTTTCGTCATAAACCTACTGAGGATGATTTATTGATGTATAATTTTTTAAAGTACTATAATCTTCCTGTTACAATTGTTGCAACTAAAGCTGACAAAGTAGGTGGTAGTAAAAAGCAAAAAAACTTAAAAGTTATTTTAGATACTATTGATTTAGTTGTAGGTGATGATTTGGTAGTTTTTTCTAGTATAACAAAGTTAGGACTAAAAGAAGTCCTTGATAAAATAGAAAGCTTAATTCCGAAAAATATTGATGTTAATTAAATGTAAAGCGGGTTTTGGTAATATTGTTAGAGGAGAAAATATGAGTAAAAGAAAAAAATATATTTTAATATTTTTAGTAGTTTTGTTAAATGTTTTTTTAATTGTTGGTTTTCTTGTTGTTAGAGATGCTACAATGGCAAATGATTTAAAAAAGGAAGCAAAAGTATTATCAAAACTTGATATTACTAAAGATAGATATAATCGTCGAATAAGGACCAGGGGAAACTATGGTATTGTAGAAAAAACGGCAAAATCTTATTTGGATGATTATGCAGTTTCACTACAAGAAATGCTTAATATTATGAATGATCCTAAGCTTTCACAATTATTCTCTTATAGTAATTATGAAAGTGATGGCCCAGAATTTAAGAGTTCAATTATTTATTTAGAGAGTGCAAAGGAAGAATTTAATCTTCAAATAGATAGTCTTTTAAAACGCTCAGAAGAGAAAACAATAAAAGCATATGGTAAAGAAAGAATTAATAGTAGAACTTATTATGATTTATATGTAGAAATTGTTCTTAGTGATTCTCTTAGAAAACAGTTTGCTAAGACAAAGGACATTCTTACTAATACTAAAACTAAAACAAATGAGATTTTTGATATTAGTGCAGAATTATTGAATTTTTTGGTTTTAAATAAAGATTCTTGGAAATTGGAAGAAGGAGAAATTCGTTTTCAAACAGAGAGTTTGTATAATCAGTATAATTTATATGTTTCTAGATTATCTCAATAAAATATTTTTGTTAATTTTATAATAATTGTGTGTATATGAAAAGTAAGCACACTTTTTTGTATGTTTACTTTTTATATTACGATAGCAATCATATTACTAGAGCCTTTATTAACTACTTTAGAAAGTGTATTTTGTAATTTATATCTTATGTTATCGGGCATAAGGTTTATTTTTGATTGTATTCCTTCTTGAACGATGGAGTCTATACTACGACCAAATATTTCACTTTTCCATATTTCATTATTTTCTTTTTCCTTTCCTTTTGTTATATAATCTATTAGTTCTTTACTTTGTAATTCGCTTCCGATAATTGGTTCGAATGTGGATTCTACATCTACTCTTATCATGTGTATTGAAGGGGCTACAGCTTTAAGCTTTATTCCATATCTTGAACCTTGCTTTATTATTTCTGGTTTATCTAATTTCATATCTTCTATTGATGGTATAGCTATTCCATATCCTGTTTGTTTGACCATTTTTAAAGCATATTTGATTTGGTCATATTCTTTCTTGGCAGTATTATATTCTTGAAATAAAGATAGAAGGTCAGCTTTATTATTTATATCTACATCTATTAATTCTCTTAAAGTTTGATTATACAAGTTTGGTGGTGATGTAAGATTAACTGTGATTATTCCTGTTGCAGTGTCAATATTTGATAAATAGCTTTTTTCGATATATTCATTTTTTAAGAGAAGATTGGTTATTTTTTCGACATCTTTAATTTTATCAATTTCAACAATGCTTTCTCTTATTGATTCTATATAAGATTTTTTGATTTTATTATCTGGGTTTAAAATTGAAATCCATTTTGGCATGTTGACCTTTACTTCTAACACAGGAAATTCATATAAGGCTTCTTTGAGAATTGCCGTCATATCTTTTTCATTCATATTTTCTACGCTAATTGGAATAACAGGTACATTATAAGTAGTTATTAATTCATTTTTAATTCTTTCTGTTTCTGGGAAATTTGGATGAGATGAATTTAAAACAACGATAAATGGTTTTCCAATAGATTTTAATTCGTTAATTACTCTGGTTTCTGCCTCTATATAGTCATCTCTTTGGAATTCTCCGAAAGATCCATCAGATGTAATAACGATGCCTATAGTAGAGTGCTCTTTTATTACTTTTTCTGTTCCAATTTCAGCAGCTTCTGTAAATGGTATTTCTTCACTATACCAAGGTGTCTTTACCATTCTTGGACCGTTTTCATCTGTTGCACCAATAGCATTGTTAATCATATATCCAACGCAATCAATTAATTTTATATTACAGTCTACATCTTCAATTTTTATTTTTGCTGTATTGTTCGGTATAAATTTTGGTTCTGTTGTCATAATGGTTTTTCCAGCCGCACTTTGGGGAATTTCATCCAGTGCTCTTTTTTTTTCATATTCATCTGTAATATTTGGCACAATTAATGTTTCTACCATTTTTTTAATAAAGGTAGATTTTCCAGTTCTAACCGCACCTACAATTCCTAAATAAATGTCTCCGCCACTCCGCTTGGCTATATTTTTAATAATTTCATATTTTTCCATATTTTTTCTCCTTATTTAGTAATATTTATGATTTTATGCAAAAAAAAAGAACAATTAAGTTCTTTTTAAAATAAATTTTCAATATTTTTAGGTATTTTCTCACTTTTTATAGCCTCTATTATTTTATCTCTTTTCTCTTTTGAAACTTCTTTACCTGTCAATTTACTTAAATTATCTATAATTTCAGTTATTGCATTTTCATCTTTCATATTATTTTTTTGTAGTTTTTTTGCTAAAGAAAGAATTGTATTTTTGCTAATATTAGTTTTCTTTTCTATTTTATTAAATAGAGTATCTTTAAACATAAAACCTCCTATATTATTATATATGCGAGGTTTGTTATTATTTTTCTTTTTCTCTAAATTTTCTTAAATTATTACACTTTTTTGTAAACTCATCTAAACTAATAAGTCCTTTACTTAAATTCTCTTGTAATAATTCAAAAGTTCTATCTGCCATTTCATTTTTGTCTAATATATTTACGTATTGATTTGATGGACTTTGATAATGTGGTTTATTTAAACTTTTTGATGTTTTATTTTGAAATACTTGTTCTTTTTTTGGAAAATTATTACCATTTATTATCATAAATCTTCTCCATTTCTGTTTTTAAATTGTAGAACAACTGGTGTTCCAGTGAAGTCAAAGTTTTCTCTGATTTTATTTTCTAGATATCGTTCATAAGAAAAATGAACTAGTCCTTTATTATTAACTCTAAATGTAAATTTTGGAGGATTAATACCTGTTTGTGAACAAAAATATATTTTTAATCTTTTTCCTTTGTATGATGGTGGTATATTTAATTGATAGGCATCTTGGATTATTTCGTTTAAAACACTTGTTTTTACCTCTTTCTTGATATTTTCTTTTACTTTTTCAACTATGGGCATAAGTGTATGTATTCTTTTCTTTGTTAATGCTGATAAAAAAACAATAGGAGCATATGTTGCAAACTGAAATTCGGCTTTTATCAATTTTTCGTACTCTTGAATTGTTGTGTCTTTAATAGTATCCCATTTATTTACAACAAAGATTACGCCTTTTCCTCTTTCAATAGCATAGCCTGCTATATGTTTGTCATGTTCTTTTATTCCTTCTTCGGCATTTATAAGTACTAAACAGATGTCACTTCTATCAATTGCTTTTAGAGAGCGAAATAAACTATATTTTTCAATTGCTTCAAATACTTTTCCTTTCTTTCTCATACCTGCAGTGTCAATTATAATATATTCTTCATTATTATATTTTAAAATTGAATCAATAGAATCTCTTGTAGTTCCAGCAATGTTTGAAACTACAACTCTTTCTTCATTTAAAAGGGCATTCATTAAAGAACTTTTTCCCACATTTGGTCTTCCAATGATAGAGAACTTAATTCTATTGTCTTCTTTTTGTTCGCGTTTATTAAAATTCATTGTAATTGTATCCATTAATTCAATGAACCCTATATTATGAATACTACTAATAGGAATATATGTATCAAAACCTAATTCGTAAAAGTCATAAATATTGTTTTGAGCTTCTTTTACGTCCATTTTATTAATTGCAACAATTATATGCTTATTTGTTTTTCGTAAGATATTACTTATTAATATGTCGTTGGCAGTAATGCCTTCTTTTCCATCAACAATAAACACTATTATGTCTGCTTCTTGAATTGCTATTTCTGCTTGCATTTTTATTTCAGTATTGAAATCTATTTTTGTAGTATCAATACCTCCAGTATCAATCAAATAAAAACTTTTATTGTTATAGGATGCTTCTTGATAAATTCTATCTCTAGTTACACCTGGCAAATCATCTATAATAGATACTTGTTTTCCTACTATTTTATTAAACAGCGTGCTTTTTCCAACGTTTGGCCTGCCCACTAGAGCAACACTAGGTAATTTCATAGTAATCTCTCCTATTCCGCCTTTATTATAGCATAGACTTGTAAACTTTAAAAGAAAAACTCATTTCATGTACACGAATAATTAAAAAGTGTTATAATTAAAATGGAAGGTGATAAGTTTGAGTAAAAATAAAAAAATACAGTGGTATAATAGTGGGAATGCTATTATTAATATTATTATTGCAATTATAATAATAATTATTATTTGTAGTCAATCTTTTGCAAATAATGAATTTTCTATTGTTCTTTTTAGTAGTGTTATCAATCGTAATAGTATTTATTTGTTAGTTTTAATCTATTTTATTTTGTTAAAGACTTCTTTTGGAAGAAGATATTTTAATTATCTAAATGTTTTTTTGATTTTTATTTATTTAATAGGAACAATAACATCGTTATTAACGATGATTCAGTTTTTTTCACTAAATACGGTTCTTAATTTTTTAGTAAATATCTTTTTACTTATTTATTCTAGTCATACCTTTTTTAGGGATACAGTAATATGGAGGGAATTCTATTTTTATAATTCACCTTTTAATGAGTTGACAAATGAGAGTTCTTTATATTCTATTATTGTGATTGCGGTGTTTTCTTTGGCAGTAAATTTAATTAGTACTGTTGATGTCAGTGGGGTGGCTATTTCTACTTTGAATGCTATTTTTATAATTTTGCTTGGAAGATATATATTTTTATATCGTGATTACTTAGACAAGAAGAAATTAGATAGCAATAATGCTGGTAATTTTGATGATATAAAGACAAAGATACAAACTGTTTTAGATAAGACAGATCTTGATGATAAAATAATTGCTGGTGTTAAAAGTGTTGTTGAATCTATTGAAGATGCTACTTCTAAAGCTGAAGATAATCATGTTAATATAGCAACTGAGTCTGTAGGAAAAACAGAGGCTTTTAAAGAAAAAAATGTACATAAGAAAAAGGTACAGAAAGGGGATAAGTAATTATGGATTTTTTTGAACAGATTTCTAAAGAAAAACAAGACTTTCCTAAAATGCGATCAGTTACAAATCAAGTAAAAGGTTATAAAATGAATATTTATCAGTTATTTGCTATTTGTATTTTTATAGTTTGTTTCTTTTTAGGTATTGTTTTTGGTAATTTGTTTTCTACTTGTGAGACTTCTTCTTATTTCTATTCTGAAGTGTGTGTGGTTAAAGAATTTAATTTTTCTTTGATGATTGTTATTTGGTTTGTTAGTCTATTAGTTTCTATTACTATATTCTCTATTGGACATATTATAGCTATTTTAAATGATATAAATAAAAAACTTAGTAAATTTCATGTTTAAATGTTGCAATTTCTTTGAAAACATGGTAATTTTAATTTGTAAGCATGATATGAAGTGCTTAATTTACATAGGGAGGTAAATAATATGAAAAAATCTGAATTAGTAGATGCTGTTGCAGCAGAAACAGGCTTAACAAAAGCTGATTCTACAAAAGCAATTGAAGCTGTTTTCTCTACTATTGCTAATGCTTTAGCTAAAGGAATTAAGGTACCGGTTGCTGGATTTGGAACATTTAGTGTTTCTAAGAGAGCTGCTCGTGAAGGACGTAATCCTAGAACTGGTGAAACAGTTAAGATTTCTGCAAGAAATGCTGTTAGTTTTAAAGCTGGTACTGCTTTAAAAGAAGCTGTAAATGAATAATATTGTTTGTAGATAATTTTGAGAACCTGAAAAGGTTCTTTTTTACTTTTCTGTGTTTTCTTGATATAATGATAATAGGTGATAGTTCATGTTGAAAATCGCTTTAAAGTTTCTAAGAAAAATAAATTCTTATGGTTATAAATCTTATATTGTAGGTGGTTTTGTAAGGGATTATTTGTTAGGAATTGATTCAAAGGATATTGATATAGCTACCAATGCTACTCCTAAGCAAATAAAAAAGATATTTGGAGGCTTATGTCTATCTAATGAATATTGTGGGTCTGTCACAGTGATTATGAGAGGTGTATGTTTTCAAGTTACAACTTTTCGAAAAGAATTAGCGTATGTTAATAATCGTAAACCTTGTGAAATTGAATATATTGATGATTTATATGAAGATTTACTTCGTAGGGACTTTGTTATTAATACATTATGTATGGATGAAAATGGTAGTATTATTGATTATTTAGGCGGTAAAGCAGATTTAAATAGAAGAATTATCAGGACTGTAGGAGATTCTTATCAAAAATTTTCTGAAGATAGTTTACGAATTTTGCGGGCTATTAGGTTTGCAACTATTTTAGACTTTTCTTTAGCGGATGATGTTAAAAAGTCTATTATAAAAACTAAGTATTTGTTAAATAATTTGTCATATTTTCGTAAAAAATGTGAATTAGAAAAGATTTTTACTAGCCTTAATTATAAAAAGGGTATAAAATTGTTGTTAGAGTTAGGATTAGAAAAGGAATTAGAACTTTCAAATTTATCAAAACTTTTAGATTATGGGGCAATTAGCTTGATAGGTATTTGGAGTGTTTTGGATGCTAACAAAAATTATCCATTTAATAAGAACGAGTTGTTTTTAATTCAAATGGTTAAAGAAGTAATGCCACTTAACAATTTAGATCCTATAGTGTTATATAAATATGGTTTGTATGTTAATAGTGTTGCAGCTGAATTGAAAAACCTAGATAAGAAGGAATTGACAAGCACATATAATGGCTTGGTTATTAAATCACGTGCGGATATTAATATTACTGCTTCAGATATTATGAAACTTCTTCATAAAGGTGAAGGTAATTATCTTAAAATTATTTATGAAGATATTGAAAGGGAAATTTTGTATTGTAGATTAGAAAATGATACGAAGGATATTTCTAAATATATTTTGCATAAATACGAATAGGAGGGCTTTGATGAAAAAAATATATATTACTTTAATTATCAATGTTTTGTTTTTTTCTTTACCTGTGCTTGCTTTTGCGGAGGAATATCAAAAGAATGTTTTAATACCAATTGATACTGTTGCAACAGTAAGTACTGACAAATTTTTATATAGGGATTTTGTTTATAATTCTAATGTTAATTCTAGTGGTAATGCTGTTATTTCTTTTGGTGAAATTCATAATAATACTATTAGTAAAATACCAGTTAGTATTAATATATTATTGTTTGATGTGGAAAAAAAGAATATTGGTTTTTTAACTTATTGCACATCAAAAGATATAGTTAGTAGTTATTCTGGCTTTAAAATAGAAGGTAATAAAAGTGAACCGTTTTCAATTGAGGTTACTTCTAGATATTTTATTAATGGTAGGAGTTCAAAAGATGTTGGATATATTGCGGTGATGGATGAAAATAAATATTGTCAGATTGGTGGCTACAAAAAATATGAGGGGTTAACAATTGAAGAAATAATTAATGGTACTTCACGTATTAATGATAGAAATATTTTTCAACAAATTATTTATTTTCTATCTTCTAATGTTATAACTTCTAATATGATAATTGTGATTTCTTGTTTTATTGTATTCTTTGCTCTTGGCATACTTTTAAATGAACTTCATATGAAGATGTATGGTTATAAGAATGTTCTTTCTTATCTTCCTGTTACAAATTCTTATATAGCTGCTAAACTTGTTTTTGGTAATGTTGTAGCATTAGTTTATTTTGTTTTATATGTTCTTTCACTTTTACTATTGCTAATGAAGATTACTTTCTTATTATATATTACTAATGTTATTTTATTACTATTAGTATGTATTGTAATAGTGAAGTTAGTTACTAGGAATTATAGTCTATTTTATTTGGAATCATCTATGAAGTTATTAGGGCATAATTCTATGACTGCAGATTATGAAAATCGAGGTATATTTGGTTTTGGAAAGCGAAATAGTGATAACTCTGAAAATACTGATAGAGATACGTCATTGTTATCTAGTGATGAACAGATATTGGATTTGGGATATGAAGGTGTTAATGGGTCTCAATCACTCGAAGAAGGGTTTAATATGCCATCAAGCAGTAATGATAATGTGATTAATGTAAATCAGAATATATCTAATGTTTCTGATAGTATATATTTAGGACAAAATGGGGATATTGATATAGATAATTCCAATGTTGTCGAAAAATCTAATATTTATGATAATTCATCGGCTATTGATAGTAGTCAGGATGATTCGTTGACTATTACTAATGATGAGGATGAAGAAGAAAAGTCTGACTTTGATGATTTCTTTTAGATTAAAAGAATCTTTAGAATGATTCTTTTTTTTTAAATATGATAATATAGTAGATGGAGATGATTTTGTGAAAAATTCTAAATTAATTGATATTTTTAAGAGTGGTAATATAGTGATACCTATGTTTTTACTTAAAAGTTATCGTAAGTTTAAATTGGAATTAAATGAGTTTATATTTTTAATGTATTTGTATAACTTAGGTGATTGTTTTCTTTTTAATCCTAATAAGTATGCTGATGATTTGGGTTTGGATTTAGGAACTACTATGAATTATATAGATGCTCTTACTGAAAAGGATTTTATTCAAGTTAAAGTTATGAAAAATGAAAAAGGGTTAATGGAAGAAGTAGTTACTTTAGAGAATTTTTTTCAAAAAAGTGTACTAATTACTATGAGTGAAAGTAATACTAACAATAATTTGGAAAGTTCAAATATTTTTGAAATTATTGAAAAAGAATTTGGAAGAACTTTAGGACCTATTGATTATGAAATAATTAGAGCTTGGTTAGATAATAATATGAGTGAAGATTTGATAAAAGAGGCTTTGAAAGAAGCTACTCTTAATGGTGTTACAACTTTGCGTTATATTGATAAAATATTATATGAGTGGGGAAAAGCAGGTGTTAAAGAAGTAAAAGATGTGGAAGAAATTAGGAAAAAAAGATTGGAGAAGGAAGATAAAGATAGCAATATTGATTTAGATATTGTTGATTGGAATTGGTTTGATGAAGATGAATAGGATTGAAGAATACTTGAACTTACTTTTTCCAAATCCTAAATGTGAACTTATTTATCATACTGACTATGAGTTGTTAATGGCGATTGTTTTGAGTGCACAATCTACAGATAAGAGGGTAAACCAAGTCATGCCTAATATATTAGAAAGATACCCAACATTGGAATTATTAAAAGAGGCAAATATAGCAGATTTAGAAAATATTATTCGGCCAGTTGGATCCTTTCGAAAAAAAGCTGTTTATCTAAAGCAGATAGCTACTATTTTAGTGGATAACTATAATGGAATTGTTCCTAATAAGAGGGAAGAGTTGATTTTATTTCCAGGCGTAGGGAGAAAAAGCATTAATGTTTTTTTGAGTGAATACTATAATGAGCCAGCAATTGCTGTTGATACTCATGTTGAACGGGTTTCAAAGAGATTAGGTATAGCAAATGAAAAAGATGATGTTTTAGATGTCGAACAAAAATTAATGAAGAAAATTCCTAAAAAGTATTGGGGAAGAAGGCATTTACAATTTTTATTATTTGGTAGGTATTATTGTAAGGCTATAAAACCTTTATGTAAGGATTGTAAATTAATTGATATTTGTAAAGAAAAAAAGAAGAACTTGTAATTTTAAATTCTTCTTTTTAGTTTGTGGTATTATTATCACTATTGCTGTTATTGTTGTTATTGCTATTGTTATTATTGCTATTATTATTATTGTTACTATTGTTGTTATTTTGATTTGATGTTTGATCTTTTTCTTTTTCTTTTTCTTCTTTGTTTTCTGCTGGCTTTTCATATGTTTTAGTAGCAGCTTCACTTTGAATGTCGTTGTATGATTTGTATGTTCCTATAACTTTATATGTACCATATACGTTCCCATCTGGAGAGAATGAGTATGAGGTTTTATCTGTCCAAGCTATTAAAACACCATCTTTATATATGTTATATCCAAATTTTCCGTATGAATCATTTGCTAATTCTCCTGGAGATACTGCAGACCATGATAAGGTAACTCTTCCATTTGAATCAGTAATTCTTAAATTGCCTGGTGCAGGAATTTTGTAGTTACTTAAGTCATATTCTGTAGGTTCTGTTCCTTTTTTAAAAAATTCATATACTGCAGGGCCTCCAGGGACAGCTAATTTAGCAGGATCTGTACCTGGGGAAATGGCAATTTTTGTAACACTTTCTGGTTGCTTAAAAGCTTCTCTATTAGAATCCATAGCTCCAGCAGCGACTAATGCGTTGAAAAGTCTATCTTTTTGAATTGTAGCTGGAATATTATGTAATACATATCCTTGGGCAATTGACTCTTTAGTAAAATCATCGTATCCATACCACATACCAATTGTCGTTTTTGTTGAATATCCAATTACCCACGAATCACGAATGGCATCTCCAGGCATATTATATTTATTCATTGTATTTTCATCAAAATTTGTTGTTCCTGTTTTACATGCTACATTAACTGGAGTTCCTCCTGTTAATGAAACGTCTTGTAGTACACTTGAAATCATAAATGCTGTTGAATCTGACATAACTTGCTTTTTTTCAGGATTATATTCAATTGTCTTTTCTGTTTGTCTATATACGAATTTAGTAACAGAATATGGTTCGGTATAATATCCACCATTTGAAAATGCTGCATATGCACCAGCCATTTGTAATGGAGAAACTCCTGTAAATGCTCCAATTGAATGGGCTTCATGAAGTGCTATTGTTTCTTTTATGTCGTTTTGATTTTCTTTGTTTATGCATCTGTCGGTAGCTTTATCATATCTATAACCACTATTACATATTTCTGGAGTAATGCCTAAATTTGTTACGAATTCTTTAATTTGTTCATTTTTTACTGATTGGAAAGCTTTTAGGGCTGGTATATTACGTGAAGCCGATAAGGCTCTTCTTAAAGTTATTTGCCCGTAGTATCCACCATCCCAGTTTTTAATTGATCTACCATTTGAATATGCGTATGGAGAATCATTAAATTGTTGATATGTTGACCATCCATTGTATTCTATTCCAGGTCCATAATCAAATAGTGGCTTTGCGGTACTTCCTGGTTGTCTTTTTATTTGAGTAGCATAGTTATATTGTCTAGCAGATCCATTATTTCTTGAGTTTATGCTCCGACCATTACCGATTGCTAGTATTTTTCCTGTATCAGACTCAATAACAGCTACTCCTGTTTGTACTCTGTCATTTATCCAATTGTAGTTTTCTCCTGATAAAACAGAATCTACGGCACGTTGGCGGCTTTGATCTAGGGTAGTATAAACTAGTAGAGGAGTTGTGTATGGATCAACACCATATCGTTCTTCTAGCTCATTTGCTACTGTATCGATAAAGCCTTGGTTTGGATTCTCTTTAAGACTACTATTTTCAGTTGTTAATGATTCTACTGGTATAGAATTTGCTATTTTTTGTTCTTCTTCTGTAATATATCCTGCTCTATGCATTAAATATAGTACTGTTTTTCTTCTTTTCTCAGCATTTTTAGGATTTACTGTAGGACGATAATAGTTAGGTGATTGAAACATTCCCGCAATAATTGCTGCTTCACTTAAATTTAAATCACTTACATGTTTTCCAAAATAAGTGTTGGAAGCTTCTTCTACACCATAGACATTTCCCCCTAAGAAGTGGTTGTTAACATAGTATTCAATAATTTGTTCTTTGGAATAGTCTTTTTCTAATCTAAAAACAGAAAGATAAATATCTTCAAATTTTCTAATTATTCCAGGAATTCCTGATGTAAGTTGTCCATATTTATCTGTAAAACTATTTTTTACAACTTGCATTGATAAAGTAGATGCTCCACCTGCACCAGAACCATTTGTAAGTTGTCCAATAGTTGCTTTTATAAATCTTGGTGCATCTAAACCATTGTGTTGAAAAAATCTTGAATCTTCTGTTGCAATGATAGCGTCAACTAAAACTTCAGGGAGTTCATCATACGTAACTTTTTCTCTTTTTTCAGAACCTAGTTTTGCTATTTCATTTCCATCTTTATCATAGATTCTAGAAATCTCTAAAGTGTTTAATTTTGCTTTATCATATTTTGGATCAGATTTGCTTTTTATGTATACAACAAAGCAACCAAAAGCTGCTAGACAAGATATTCCAATTATAAGAATAATAATGAGTAAGATACTTACAATTTTTTTTCTTTTTTTCCCTTTTCGTGTAAGAATAAACCAAATTCCAGCAATTATTGCTAATAAAATGGCTGTCAATAAGGTAATTGTTGTACCAAACGTTCCATAGCAAATCATTAGGAAAACTAAGCTTAATACTAAAGCAATTATTTTTATATTTTTTGATTTTGCTTTAAAATTTGCTCTTTTTTCTTTGGCTGTTTTTTTTCTTTTTAATTCTTTTTTTTGCATTTATATACCTCCAATGTTTCCATCAATTATTTTCAAATAATCGATTCTTGGTCTATAACCATCTTTAATTTTGTAAGCTCTTTCTTTAAAAAAAGAAAGGGGTATTGATTTTCTTTTACTTTTTTTTAAAAATAGTAGAAAGTCTTCTGCCAAAAGCAAGTATGTTTCGTTTAATGAAGTGAATCTTATAATTAAAAAAGCTATTCCTCCATGATTATAAATGTTTTCTATGTGTTTTATTTGATGAGGGTGAATATTTGCTAATGAAAATGCCGTTTTGCTTCCTGTTTCTTTTGCCTCAAAGTCAATATATTTCCCCTTATATAAGCCATTATAATCTGTTGTTGAGGGAATAGTAAAAAAGGCCTCTGTTATTGTAGCTTTATCTCTTGATGGATAGTCAACTTTTGTGACTTTGATTGGCGTTGGCTTTTTATATATAAAAGCCTTATCAATATTTCTATAATATTCATTAGACATATTTAGTTCTGTCTCTAACGTCATTCCTCTATTTTTATAGTTGATGTTTGCTATTTTATTATTTATATTGATTTGACTTTTTATACCTTTAGGATAATTCATTACATCACCTATTATTTAGTATACTATATTTTTTTTTATTTTTCCATAACTTTTCTTATGTATTTTTATTTCTTCTTTTGTCGTTTTTGTGATTTTCTTTTAATTATATATTATTCTATTTTTTGGGTGATAAAATGAGTTTTTTAGAAGTTAATCAGATTTTAAATAAAATGCTTTATGTTACTTCAGTTATTCAAAGAGATATTAATATTAAATCTTTAAAGAGAGGGTTACCAATTGACAAAAATTCTAAGTAATGACATAATACTATTATAAGGGATTGGTGATAATATGTATCAAAATAAAATTAAGTTTATGCCTCAAGATATCCTTGAAAAGAATTTTAAAATTGATACTAGAGGATATCGCTTAAAAGAAGTTGATCAGTTTCTTGATGATATTATTGGTGATTATGAACAATTTCTAGAAATTATCAATAATTTGGAAAAAGAAAAAGCTGATTTACTTACTGAAATTATGAACTTAAAACAAGAGTTGCGTAATTCTAAATTGAATATGGAAGTTGTTTCTAATACTAGAATAAAGGGTGAAAATACTAATATTGATATTTTGAGAAGACTTTCACAATTAGAAAAAATGGTTTATAGTTCAAAAAATAATAGTTTAGAAGATGACAATTAATATATAGATAAACGCTGGAGATTGTTAGTCTCTTGAGGAAAGTCCATGCTCACACAATCTGAGATGATTGTAGTGTTCGTATCTAGGGAAAAAATAACCTAGAGTAGTTTTTCTAACGGCGGATTATTCCTAAGTCTTTGTGATAAGGATATATCCATAAAGTGCCACAGTGACGATGCTTTTTGAAAAGAAAGAGTGAAACGCGGTAAACCCTGCGAGTGAGAAACCCAAAATTGGTAGGGGAGTCTTGACGAAGGAAATGAACGGAGTTAAGAACTAAGTAATTGGTAGATAAATGTTTATCACCTCTTTTGGAGGTACAGAACATGGCTTATTTATATTTTTTGTTATATGATATCGAGGTGTTGTATGAAGGAATTAGGTGATTATTTAAGGCGTACTAGAATTAGCAATGGCGTTAGTATTACAGAAGCTTGTGAAGATCTTGATTTTTCTACATCTCATCTTGAAAATATAGAAAGTGGCAATGTCAGAGCTTTTAAAGATGTTTATGAATTGAAAAAATCTGTTAAATTATATGCAAAATATTTAGGGTTAGATTCTGATAAAGTTGTAGATGAATTTAATAATTTTTTATTTCAATATACTTCTAAAATTTCTTTAGATGATATTGTTGCTGCTCAAAAAAGAAAGGATGCAGAAGAAAAAAAAATAAAGTCCCCTTATACGAAAGAGTATAAGGAAAAGTTTAATTTTTGGCCTTTTGTTTATGCTTTTATCGGGTTAATATTATTTATTATTGTTTTGTATATTGTTATTAGTAATGTTAATCGAGTTCCTAAACGTATTGATGAATTAAAGTTGACTATGGAAAAGAGGAGTTTTTTATGAATTTACCTAATAAAATTACTACGGCAAGATTATTTTTTACACTGATAATTATTTTGTTATTGTGTGTACCATTTTCTTCTTTTGGGATTCAGTTTCCAAAGTATGATATTAACGGTGTAATTGTAGAGTTAAATTATATTATTGCTGGTGTAATATTCATCATTGCAAGTCTTACAGACTTTTTAGATGGTTATCTTGCTAGAAAGTATAATATGGTAACTGATACTGGCAAAATTTTAGATTCTATTGCAGATAAAGTTTTAGTTAATCCAATTTTAATTTTATTGGCAAATAATGGTTTTATTCCAGTGGTTATTCCAGTTATTTATATTACTAGAGATATTGTTGTTGATGCTATTAAGATGCAGGCATCTCGTAAAGGGAAGGTTGTAGCTGCTATTAAATCAGGCAAGATTAAAACGGCTTGTATGATGATTGGGTTAGTTTTAGTCTTCTTTTACAACATTCCGTTTGAATTTATCAATATACGAGTAGATGTTTTTTTACTATTTATTGCTTGTATTTTGTCAATTATAAGTGCAGTGGAATATTATTGGTTGAATAAAGAACTTATTTTTTCAAATAATTAAAATCTTTTTAATTTAGTTTTGAAATTCTCTTTTTTTCTAAGAGAATTTTTCTTTTTTTATCTTTTTTTACATCAGTTTAAGTAAAACAATTGTTCGAAAGTGTATTGACAAGTATTTTGCTTATATTATACAATGATATTGTAAGTTATTTGCGAGGAGGATAATAAATGACAGTAAGTAAAAGTGTTTCTAAAGATAAGGATAAAGATAAAGCTTTAGAACAGGTAATGGGTTATATAGAAAAGCAGTTTGGAAAAGGTTCGATTATGAAGTTGGGGGACAACAAACATTTAAAAGTTGATGTTGTTTCGAGTGGCGTTTTGTCACTTGACATTGCTTTGGGTGTTGGGGGTTATCCAAAAGGAAGAGTCATTGAAATATATGGACCAGAATCCAGTGGGAAAACAACAATTGCACTTCATGCAATTGCTGAACATCAGAAATTAGGAGGACGAGCAGCTTTTATTGATGCTGAACATGCTCTTGATCCTGTTTATGCAGAACGTTTGGGAGTTAATATTGATGAACTTTTGCTTTCTCAACCTGATACAGGTGAACAGGCTTTAGAGATATGTGATGCTTTGGTAAAAAGTGAAGCCATTAGTATTATAGTTATAGATTCTGTTGCTGCACTAGTTCCACAAGCCGAAATAGATGGTGAAATGGGAGACTCTCATGTTGGTTTACAAGCAAGGCTTATGTCTCAGGCATTAAGAAAATTAAATGGTACTATTAGCAAGACAAATACAACAGTTATTTTTATTAATCAGTTAAGAGAAAAAGTTGGTGTAATGTTTGGAAATCCAGAAACTACGACTGGTGGAAGAGCTTTAAAATTTTATGCTAGTGTCCGTATTGAAATTAGACGAAGTGAGCAATTAAAAATGGGTGATGGGGTTGTTGGAAATAAGACAACTGTCAAAATTGTTAAAAACAAGGTGGCTCCACCATTTAAAACTTGTGTTGTTGATATTATGTATGGTGAGGGTGTTTCTCGTGAAGGTGAAGTCATTGATTTAGCTAGTGAAGCAGGAATTGTGGAAAAAACTGGTGCTTGGTATTCTTATAATGGTGAAAAACTTGGACAAGGAAAGGAGAATGTTAAGCTACTTCTAAGAGAAAATATTGAGCTACGAAATGAATTAGAAAATAAAGTTAGGGAGTTTTACGATATAAAATTAGATAGTAGAATGAAAGATGAAAAGAAATAGTCAAATGACTACTTCTTTTTGTTTGCTATCTTATTTGCAATTGTATCTAATATTGTTTTTGCAATGTTAAGTGTTTTATTATCTATGTCATTGAGTGGATTTAGTTCAACTATATCGAATGATGAGACATAATCTATATATTTTGTAATTTCTCTTGCTAATTTTAAGGCTTCTTCTTTTGTTGGGCCATTCTTTTCTGGAATACTTACTCCTGGTGCTTGATTAGGGTCAATAAAATCTAAATCGTAGCTAATGTGCACTTTATTTGTATTGTGATTTGAAGCAATTTTAAAAGCTTTTTTTAAAATTGCTTCAATGCCTTGAGTTTGTAATTCTTCCGTTGTAAAAAATGAAACACCAGCTTTCTTGAGATTATTTAGTTCAGCTGCTTTATTTTCTTCTTTTGATCTATATCCAATTATAACGGTTTTTTTTGGGTCATAGTAATTTCCAGTGTGAAATAATGATAATTCTTTATTATATCCATTGATTGTTGCTAATGGTAAGCCATGAAGATTTCCTGTTATAGTTGTTTCAAATGTATTATAATCAGCATGTGCATCAATCCAAATAATTCCAAGATTATTTTCTTTTTTTATGGCTGCCAATGCACTTGAAACAGCAATACTATGATCGCCTCCAATAGTTATTGTGAAATTTCCTTTGTCTTTACTAGCTAAAATTTTTTTATATAATGTAGAAGTATATTTGATTAGTCTGTCATAATTTTTTTTCAAGTTATCTCTTTCATGATCTTTATTGGTGCAATTACAATATATGTCTATAATATTATTAATATAATTACTATTTTTTATAATCTCTTTGAGCTTTTTTGGCCCAATTGATGCTCCGTCAACGTCTATACCAAGATCGCATTCAGCATTTATTATATCGATTTTCATATAAATCCTCCCTTGGATATTCTAATATTTTTTTTTTTATTAATCAACCTTATTGTTTAAATTTGTTGTTTTGTGTTGTATACTCAATATGGAGGATTCATATGAAAAAGTTAAATGAAATTATAAATTGTGAATATGATACTATAATAAAAGGTATTAAAATTAATTCTCGCGAAGTTGAGCCTGGAGATTTGTTTGTTTGTGTTATGGGAGTTACCGCAGATAGACATGAATTTATAGATGACGCTATTAAAAGAGGTGCTAGTGCAGTTATTGTAAGTCGTGATGTTTCTGAAAATAGGGTTCCTATTGTTAAGGTTTCTGATACGAATAAGGTTTTACCATTACTGTGTAGAAAGTTTTATGATAATCCAGATGATAAGCTAACATTAATTTCTGTAGGAGGTACTGATGGTAAAACATCAACAGCAACTATTATTCAGACTTTAATTGGTAGTGATATTTGTGGTTATATTGGTACAAATGGTAGATCTTGTTCAAAGTATAGAAAAGATACTCAAAATACAACCCCTGATACTGATAAACTATTTTTGTATTTTGATGAATTTGTTAATGCAGGATGTAAATATGTGGTAATGGAGACTTCTTCTGAAGCGTATTTTCGTCATAGATTAGATGAAATTACATATAAAGCAGGGGTTATTACCAATATTACAAGTGAGCATTTGAATATTCATGGTAGTTTTGAAAATTATTTAGAATGTAAATGTATGCAGTTTTCAAAAATTGATAGTAATGGAGTATCTATTTTGAATAAAGATGACGATTATTATTTGGATGTTAGGAAAGCTTGCCATGGTAAAGTCTTAACTTATGGGCAAGATAAAGATAATGATTTGTGTATTTTATCATATAGAATATTTCCTACTAAGACGGATATTGTTTTTATATATAATAAAAAAGAATATAAGGTTTCTAGTCCATTGTTAGGGAAGTTTAATGTTTATAATTTAGCTGCAGCTTTATTAACGGTTATTTCTTTGGGCTTTAATATAGATGCTGTATTAGGTAATCTTAAGGATATTAATATATCAGGAAGAATGGATTTATTAAAAAATATTGGTCAAGATTTTGCGGTAGTAGTTGATTATGCGCATACGCCAAATGGTATTAAAAATTTATTAGATTTTGTAAATACATTAGATATAAATAGAAGCATTGTAGTTATTGGTCAAGCTGGAGAAAGAGATTATCTAAAAAGGCCTATAGTAGGAAAGACTGTTTGTGATAATGCTAGTTATGCTATTTTTTGTTATGAAGATCCAAGAAGTGAAGATCCATCTAAAATAATTGATATGATGGTTACTGATATATCAGATAAATCTAAATATGAGGTTGTAATTGATAGAAGTGAGGCAATAAAAAAAGCAATTGATATTGCAAAAAAAGGTGATATGGTTTTAATTCTTGGAAAAGGTAATGAAACTTATGAAAAGTTAAAAGATGGTACTATATATTTTAATGACGAAGAAGAAGCTATGAAGCATTTGAAGGCTAGAATGGAAAGGGAAGGAAAATAGTTTTTGATATTATTCATTTATATTTAAATAAATCATATGTTTTCATTGGAGGATGATATGAAAAATATTAATGAATTAATAAGTTGTAAATATGATGTTGATATTTATGGTATAACTGATGATTCAAGAAATGTAAAGCCGGGATTCCTTTTTGTTGCTACTAAAGGCTTTAATGTTGATCATTATGATTATATAGATTCTGCTATTAAAAATGGGTGTTCTTTTGTTGTGGCAGATAGGCCTTTATTAATAGATTTTCCACATATAGTTGTGGATAAAAATATTAATGATTTTTATCGTGATTTATGTAAAAGGTATTATGATTTAGAAACTGATAAATTAAAATTAATTGGAATAACAGGTACTGATGGTAAAACAACAACAGCAACTATTATAAAAAATATTATTGAAAATTGTGCATATATGGGTACAAACGGATTGGAGATTTTTGATGAGAAATATTATCTAAATAATACAACACCTGTAATTAGTGAATTATATGAAGGCTTTAAAAGAATAATTGATAGGAATTGTTTGACATTATCAATGGAGGTCTCTAGTGAAGCATTATTACATAACAGAGTTGATGATTTTGAATATAGTATAGTAGGAATAACTAATGTTACAGGAGATCATTTGAATATTCACAAAACATTTGATAATTATGTAAAAAGCAAGTTAAAATTGCTTAGTTTGGTAAAAAGTGGCGGATTTATTGTCTTAAATGGTGACGATGATGTTTTAAAGGACATTAATATAGTTAATTGTTTTAAATTTGGCTTTAATGAAAATAATGATTATGTAATTTGTAATTATATTGAGGATGGTAAATATATTAAAATACACTTAAAACACGATGGTGAAGAGTTTGAAATAGTTTCTTCTTTAAAAGGAAAATATAATGTTTATAATGTTGTTATGGCGTATGTTATTTGTAGGCTTTATGGAATAAATGATGATATTATTATTAGCAGAATAAAGAATTTAAAGTTGATTGAGGGAAGAACCGAGTTTTTAGATTTTGGGCAGCCTTATGATCTTATCTTAGATTACGCACATACAATTAATGCTGTAAAAAATATTTTATCTTCTTTCCAAAATTATAATAAAATAATTGTTGTTATAGGATGCGCTGGTGGTCGTGAAAAAGAAAAGAGAAGTGTTATTGGAAAATATGTGATTGAAAATAGTGATGTTTCTATTTTTACAATGGATGATCCTAGGTATGAGAATGTAGATGACATTATTGACCAGATGGTAGGTAATAGTGAAGAATATATTAGAATAATAAATAGAGAGAAAGCAATTAGGTATGCTTTAGATATAGCTAGTAAGGATGATGTTGTTTTGGTTTTGGGTAAAGGAAGAGATAAGTATATGGCTGTTGAAGATAAAAAGATTAGTTATTCGGATTATGACGTTATAAAAAAGTATTTTGGTAAATAAAGTAATCTTTGTAATTTGACTTTATTTTGTTTTCATCGGTGTTTATTAAAGCTTGTGGATTATAATTATCAATAAAATATGATTTATATATTTAATACTTTTTAATAGATTATTTTAGTTTCTTAGAGAAGAATATTTTTTAGTTTTAAGTTTGAATTCGTGTGAAAATCTATAATTAAGATGAATTCTTTTTTTTGAAATTAAGCAGTATTCTAAACTGATTTATTATATTATTCTGTCTTTTCTTTTAATTTTATTTTCCTTGACAGAGTTGAAATTAAAAATTACAATATAATTAGATTGGGTTAGCTAATCTAGTTGGAGGAAAAATATGAATAATATAGGATTCTCCGTTTTACTTGTTATAATAGGCTTAGCAATAGGTTTTGTTTTAGCATTTGTTATTAATTATATTAGAGGAAATTTAGTTTCAAAAAAAGCAGAGAATATGATTAATTCTGCTAAGAAAGAAATAGAAAAATTAAAAAGAAATGCTGCTATTGAGCAAAAAGAAGAAGCTCATAAATTAAAAATGGATTTAGATAAAGAAATTCGTGAAAAGAAGGAAGAACTAAAAGATAGTGAAAAGAGGCTATTACAGAGAGAGTCTAATCTTGATAAACGTGATGAAATGTATCAAAAACGTGAATCTGTATTAGATGAAAGAGAAAATAAGCTATCTGAGAAACAAGAAGAGATTCAGTCTGAAAAAAGTAAAGTGGAGGAAATAAGAAAAGAGCAATTAGACTTGCTTGAAAAAATATCTGGTTTTAGTCGCGATAAAGCTAAAGATCTTATGATGAATCAGGTTAAAGAAAACATGTCAAAAGAAATATCTGAATATATTCGCGAAGCAGAAAATGAGGCAAAATTAGTTGCTGATAAACAAGCAAGAGAATTAATTGTTGCTTCTATGCAAAAATATGCTGCTGATATTGCTAGTGATCAAACAGTTACAGTTGTTGATTTACCAAATGATGAGATGAAAGGTCGAATTATTGGTAGGGAAGGTCGAAATATACGTACGATTGAGGCTATTACAGGAGTTGATTTGATTATTGATGACACTCCGGAAGCTGTAGTTTTATCAAGCTTTGATCCTTTGAGGAGAGAAATTGCTAGAGTTACATTGGAGAGTTTGATTAATGATGGTAGAATTCATCCTACTCGTATTGAAGAAGTTTATGATAAGACTTGTAAAGATATGAAACAAAAAATTATTCAATATGGTCAAGATACAACTTTTGAGTTGGGTCTTACAAAATTCGATCCTGAATTAATAGAAATAATTGGAAAACTTCATTTTAGAACTAGTTATGGTCAAAATGCTTTGCAACATTCTAAGGAAGTGGCTTTCCTTTCAGGGCTTTTAGCTGGTGAGTTGGGTGAAAATGTTGCTTTAGCTAAACGCGCAGGTCTTTTGCATGACATTGGTAAAGCAATTGATCATGAAATAGAAGGTAGTCATGTGGATATCGGAGTTGATATAGCAAAGAAATATAAGGAGAATGAGGTTGTTATTAACGCTATAGCGTCTCATCATGGCGATACGCCAGCAAAGAGTGTTATATCTGCCATTGTGGCAATTGCAGATGCTTTATCTGCATCTCGCCCTGGGGCAAGAAATGATTCTTTAGAAAATTATATAAATCGTTTATCTCAGTTAGAAGAAATTGGAAATGAAATAGCTGGGGTTGATAAAACATACGCTGTTCAAGCGGGTAGAGAGTTGCGAGTTATTGTAAAGCCAGAAGAGGTTGATGATTTGGAAGCTCATAGGATTGCCCGTGAAGTAAAGGATAAGATTGAGACTAATATGAAATATCCAGGTACTATTAAAATAACTGTAGTTCGAGAAACACGTGCAATAGAAGAGGCTAAATAAGAAAAATAAATTGAGCTCATTTCTGTATGAGCTTTTTTTGTACAAGAAAACCACCAGATAGTCTGGTGGTTCTTTTAAGCTTTAGCGTTGAGTCTTTAATGAAAGCACTCCTTTTGGTATTATA